>OJNU01000051.1_pt1 | contig 106304 bp, 114 predicted proteins | sample 1597941 | NCBI WGS metagenome assembly OJNU01 (sample SAMN01915228, study PRJEB22387) | human gut metagenome | isolation source: stool | host: Homo sapiens | place: USA | reverse complement strand
GAGAGGACGTTTAGACGCAAGAAGGACGCTGAAGAGCTTAGTTGCGGATTTGAGGAATTATAAAAAATGGAGTTTATCGTTTAGCTAAAATATCTTTATCTGATTAACATATTGATTGTGAATAGGGGTGGAGTCGTATACCCTCCCCTATCTCCTAACAATCTCAACCTGCTACAATAGAAATCAATCCATGACTGACATATTCCAATTTCTTATAAGATATATCTTTCTTATTTTCTCCGTTGATATCACGGATATTAAAAATTCCACGAAGCCTTCTTGCGTAAATAAAGCGTTCTTTACCTTGAAACATCACCTTATCAAACAATCTAAATCCGAAAACCTTAAAAGGAGATTGATTCATCCTTTTATTGCCTCCTTTAGGTGCTTTCATCTTATGAATTTGTCTGTTATGACGACGAACTAATTTCCGTTTGTAATAATATCCAAGTCTCTCGGAGTCAAAATTCCTTGAAATCACAAAAGCGTCTGATACATGGGATTTTTCAATCCCGTGATTTATACGATTATATTTTGTTATGTATCCGAAAGTCATTTTTACGTTTGGATACAAAGATTTTAACTCATCGTATAACTCCCATTTCATGATACCCATAACCGCAGCGTCACGAAGCGACTCACCTCTGTTTACTTTCAATTTGATATTTCCTTTATGAAACTCCTTATGGCAAGTCTTACACAATGTTATCAAATTAGAAGGTGAATCTCCTCCAGTCTTGCGTGACTCAATATGATGGACATTAAGAACAGGATCTTTTGACTTTCCTTTACAATGTTGGCATTTATGCTCATCCCTTGCCAAGACATACTCCCTTACATTCCAAAATCCTAATTGTTCACCTTCCTGATACTCTTTACCTGATATCTCTGGATTCTTGATCTTCTGTGTGTCAAATTGGGCTACCTCAATAATCAGTTTTGAGACAGGTAGTATAGAATATACAAAACCGATAATCCTAATATGAGAATCAATCTTCTGCCGGATTGATGGAGCGATCCATCCTCTCTTCTTTGATTTAATCCTATTCATGAATCTTGGCTTTCTATATCTCAATCTGTACCTTCTAATCTTCCTCAATTCCCTTCTTGTTGATAGAAGATCAACAACATCACTTCTTAGAATAACTTCACTTGCGTAAAGTTCCTTGCTTTTCGTTGTCGCCGACAAACCAACGTGTTTTGTACCTGTGTCAACGCCTAACGTAATCTCTTGCTTATAACCAGTTGTATCATACAAAAGCCTGATTGTAAAAGGACAAAGATTTACCACGGTTGCTTTCTTTGATTTAAGCAATCTTCTAACCTTACCATGCCTCGTTGTTGGCATCATCGGTTTACCATCTATATCCTGTACATAAACCATTTACAATCAATAATTTAATAAAATGTTTATTCAACATAAGTCAGGGTAAAACCCTGTTAGTACCCATCGCCAATGTTATTGAAGGTTTTATATAGGCAACACCGGAACCCAAATACAATCCCTGTTTAATCACCTACCTTAGAGCTACGGACTTGGATAAACATCCGTAGGTAACTATATATTCTCCAATAACGTAGCCTTTATTTCAAGACTTAGGCTAATACCCGGCCAGTAAACTGGATATATAAAACTCAAACATTGTTTAACGTTTTATATATTATTGCAGATATTACTCCACCGATGACTCTCATTTATCTTCTCTCGCCATACAAAGCGATTATATCTGGTCTCCATCATCATCACCACCTTCTTGATATCAGATAAAGTTAATTTCTTTATCTCCATATTCCTACTATCCATCCTGACGAAAGAGTCCTTGAACTCCTGCTCGGTTATGGCATCCAACCTAAATAGATTGTATTTTATAAGTAACTGGGTTACGTCAAATATCAGGATATTAAGATCAATATCATCCTTCAACTCATCAAGAAGATCACGCATCATGACCTTGATAGCATCAGTATCAAGTTCTAGTTTCTCAGCCTCTCTCATCAGCTTCTTGATGATACCATTGTACTCGATTATGATATTAGCATTATCATCATCGGTAGGCAGAAGAATATCCATCGTACATTCTATACCTACCTTATCACTAAGTCTTTTATTGAACTCCGTCATATAATCAAAAGCCTGATCCCTGCTTAAAGCGTATGTATGATCAAGCAACTGCCTTTGTCTGTTATTGACAAAATAATGACTGGTGTATAACATCATCAAGACCTTCACTCGCTGGATGCGTAGGTCTTGCATAATTTTCCGGTGTAAAAAAGCGTCTAGTTGCATCTACTAAAAAAGTCCCCACCGGGGCCATCACACACCCGACAGGGACCAACTTTTAAATATCTTACTCGTCAGGTGATGGACTGACGCCGCAAAGATAAGTCAAGATATTTTATCTAGCAAGGATTTTCTGCCTCATTTTCTCCGGATACTACGTTACCGTCGGAAACCAAAGACTTGTCCTCGGCCGCCTTCGTAGGCGAGGCGAACTCCGATGGCAGATCCGGCAGGTTAGGGAACGAGACTTCCGCCTCCTCCTTGGATACCTTGTTCTCCTTGATACTCATCCTAAACTTAGGAGCTATGAAAGGATCGTTATTAAGATCGATGTTGATCGTAACGTCATTCATCAAAATATCCTCCTTGGTCCTAGAATCGCCTATCCATCCTCTTACATCAGCGGTCATAGGCATCTTACTAGCGGCTTCCTTGACAGCCTTTAACCGTCCCTTGATAACATCCACGTCTCCCGCCAACGGAATCATATATGTCTTGTTATCCAGCCCGGATCTGGCTATAGCGTTGTTAAGATCCATTATATCATCAATACTTACTCCACCACCTAGACCCTCTATAATTCTGTCAGCCATTGATCCGATCATGGAAGAGAATGACGATATATCCTGATTTTTCAATCTTACGGGATATAGATAACTTCTTCCGTTCCCTGTTTTTATAGCCACGACCGGGATACGTGAATTTTTATAATCACCATACTTGTCCCTGACGATAGCCGTACAGAACGGGAATATATTATACTTAATATCATCCCTCATCGTAACCACCCCGTTCTCTATATATCCTACGCTCTCGACCTTACCAGCCGTCTCGTTGGTAAAGTCATTCTCGGATACCATCAACGTCCCATTATCATCACTTACGCTAAAATTAGGTCTTCCCGGCAAAACACTGGTAACTGTACCTACAAACGGTATATCAATCTCGCCAGCGACAGATCCCACATTATCCCTATACAACTCAAAGGCCATACTCCTTAAATCAGCGTTACGCCCTTTTGAGTCCGGATCATTGGCTTTTAGCACCGAGACGAAATTTCCGTCGCTATCCACGATCTTAATAACCATATTATCAACCAGCTCTCGGTAAGCCGACTTAGTCTCATCAGAATTAGAATCAACGGCGTTAAGGCTATTGTATTTATCATACAATTCCTTGGTATAAGGATCTAACATATCCACCTTAAACCTTACCATATCACCCTTGCGGAGGCTAGCCGCTGCTTCCTGATTCACCGACTCGTTGTTAGATCCAAACGTATCACCCGTATAATAAGGGACAATAGACCCATCCTGCCCCTTGCGATACACCATGAACCAGTTGGAGGTCGATAAGGCGGTCTGCCGCCCCAATATGACACCGGTAGCGTTCTCGAAAGCCTGAGCGTCATCCTCGCTTATCATCCATCTTGAGTGGTTATTCGACTCTATAACAGTAAATATGTCGGTTCCATTGGTGAAATCCATCACCCTCCCATTATCAGTATCAGTGGCATCAGATCTTTTAAGCCCAAGACCGTCCATAAACCTATCAAGCCTCATTCCGCCAACCTCATAGTACATGACCCCACCGATCTCCCTCTTCTGAGCCATCAACACCACCGGATTCTGGGCGGCGTTGACCTCCGTCCTGCCAGTGGATGTTCCGGGTTCGCTCTCGGTGAGAACATCACCCATAGGTATGGATTTATCGTAATCCTTGACAGCTATACTTCCGTTATCATACAACCTCATCCATTCCACGAATTGAAGAAGAGGACCATCGGAATAATTATTGATAATATCAATAGCCTCATTAAGCTTATCCTGGTCAACCTCATTGCCATTGTCAGCCTCATTCATAAGATCGTTATAGGTCTTTATAGCCTCCTTAACCCGATCCTGATCAAGACCATTAATATTCACATCTATGATATCATCAATATTATCCTTAATATTATCTGATACATTATCATTGATCTTTAATCTATCTATCATTGACTTAGCCCTATTTATCCTAGCTATAGGATTATCGCCAAATCCTTTTACAAGATTATTAATACGATCCTTATTGTTATCATATATCTGCTTTTCCCTAGGAGATAAAATATCCTCATTACCGTTCCAGATCTTTATGGCTATATCATTGGCTCTATCATCTGAAGGATTTATAATATCCTCATCATCAGGAACCCTCTCAACTATATTACTTTCATCAGCCTTAATCTCATTCTCCATAGATCTGGCTATCATATGATTATATGTCTTGAACATAAATGCCTCATCCTCTCCTATAAGACCATCTTGGTAAGCCTTGTCTATGGCTTGATCGTTGGCATAAAGAGCATTGGCATCAGGATTATCAGTATTCCTGAAATCATACTTACTATCATCCTCCTCATAAGTCTTACCCCATGCGTTCGACAGGATCTTCATGAACCCGCGCTCCTGCGCCCTAATGAATCTTCTGTCACGCATACGACGAAGAGACTCGTTTATATTCTTATAAGCCACAAGATTATGACGATACTCGCTAAGCAACGCCATGGCCTCTTTATGATTATCGACCCCACGGGTAGACACAGCATTCTCAAAATCAACTATAGTCTCATAAGCCGCCATAAGATCTGAGGCGCTAATCTTAGAATCATTATCATTTAAAGATAACTTAGATATATCCACATCTGAATTAATCAACGTGCTTAACTTTCTCTCCAAGGCAATTCTTTCTTCCGTCAATTTAAGAAGCTTATCATTCTCCTCAGCCAACTTAGTCTTATCAGGCTCAATTGCTTCCTTCGACGCAACCTTTTGTTGAGTATTTAAAATATTCCTCTCCATCTTCTGTATATCATTCGTCAGCTTCCGGAGTTTTTCGAGAGTCTTGCTTGAATCAGGATTAAGATGAGAGTATATATCAAGGGCATCACCTATACCCGTCTTATATATCCTATTTAGCTGATTGGTGATATCATTCAAATTATCCTTAGCCTCAATACCGTTATATACCATATTGGAGATATAGGCGTTAAAAGACCTATTCTGGATACCCTCAGTAAGTGAGTCGGCGAATCTGTTAGCCATGGTGAAATTATCCACCTTCTTATTAAACTCACTGATAAGATTGGACTTATACTCATTGACCTGCTCATCCGTCATATTCATATCGGAAGCGATATCGCTATTAGGTATAGATTCGACTACCGTCCTGAAATTCTCCTTGGTATCATCCAACATCCCCATCTCCGAATCATAACGGAGACGATTGAATACGGCGTCACTAAAATCCTTATTTATGATCCTACCATCACTCTCGTACGATGTGTCTACGCCAGATAATTGAGCGTTAAGAGCCATACTGCCACGAATAGCACGGACAGCGGCCTCGGTCAAGGCGCCGGCATTGGCGTTGTAGGCCTCCACCATCCCCTTGTTGCGGGACATGTCTTGGCTCCATTCCCTTATACCTCCAATGGTCTTTCCTCCCATAACCGATCCGATAATCATACCGATACCGATCTCCTTCCAGCCCTGACTGGATCCATAAGTCTCCTTGAATCCGTTCTTTATAGCCTCCATATAGCCTATATTCTGCCGGATAGCCATAGGATTGTATCTTGATTCTACCCAATCCTCGGCGGACTTGCTAGCCACTCCCTGAAGACCTTCCTCATACAGACCCTCGGATACCGGACGTTTGATGATATTGAACGTATTTCCGGCTACCTTCTGCCATTTCTTTGGTGTTATGGCTCTTAACATACCGTTATCCATCCTCTCAGCCCCTACACCAAATATATTGCGTTTTATGAACTTATCCACACCAAGATCCATGCCGAACATATCACCGAACATAGCTATATTGGATAATGACAATATGCCGACGTTGGCGGCGAATACAGCATTAGCGGCATTAGCGTTATCAGCCCTGAACCTCATAAGCTCCTCATATGGGACTTCCCTTCCATAAGCGTTACGGTAAGACTGCCTGAAATTCTCCTCAGCCTCCATCAGCATACTTCTAGCCTCGACAGACGCCTCCCACGAGGTGGATGTGCCAAGGAAAGCGAGGGTGTCCAGTCCCTTGCCTATCCTCTGTCCCGTACGGGCGGCCCTAAGGTAAGCGCCGAACGCTTTCTTGGTATCCGAAGCCGCCTTGCCTATCCTAGCCAATGCCACGCCTGCCCTAGCTCCCGTACGAGCTAAGTTCATCAATCCAGCGCCGGAATATACGGCTGACGATAATATGGCTCCAGCGGTAAAAGCAAGACCGGATAAAAAATCGTTAGACCAGAAATTAGCCGTGGTCATGCTTTGAAGGAAATTCATATCCCGCTCCTCACGATTGTAATAATGAGCAAGACCGTAATCCATCTTCTTGTCCTGATCATCCAACCATCTCGTGAAATCGTTATCAAAAACAGCGTTAAAATTACCTCTGGATACACCGGCGTAAATACCATAAAAAGGCTGAATAACACCACCTAATCCATACAAAGCGGCTTTACCTACAAATTTCCCTAAACCTCTCATCCATTTCTCAGTCCTACCTTGACTCCTAGATAAACGTGTGTCGTTATCTACACCGGGGATATAAGACTCGTATTTAGGTATCCAAGTACCGCTACTAAGTCGATACCTTGAATCCTCCAACGATATCTCCGAACCAGTAAGATTAAACCTGCCCTTATAACTTTGATCAGAAGCCATATATCCTAATGGGGACATATGTTTCATATCATCATAATAATTTGTCTTAACAGTATTCTTGATCCTCTCCGACAATGACGGTATCTGGGACTTTGATCTCTCGGAAGCGGAATACGGATCCAATACCGGAGGCAGGTCACGATCCGGTATATCATAGGGATCCGTACCAATAGCCTTTATATTATCTACGTTTATGGTAGGATATCTGTACTTCTCGGCAAGATCCTTTCCATTAGAGGTATTATTATAGATTTCCATTGTTTCCATTATTTCCACTATTTCCGTTATTCCTGTTTCTTATCTCCTGATCGATCATACTAGCTATAGGCGAGATGAAGCTTTCAAAATCATCAGTAGTAGATCTTCCCTCGCTCCTCCAATACACCTCATTCTCCTTGCTAAGTATCTGTTGCCATGCCATGACCAAATAATACTGCGGGCAGAAATCAATCTTTCTAGCCACATCGTCAGCGTAATTAACACCATCCAGATCAATTGAGTATAACGGGGTATTACTCTCTCTAGCCCCTCCTTTGCTATATATATCAACATTTATCCCAGAGGAACCATTATTATACTTATATCCGGAAGCCCTTAACTCGTACATAGAAGCGTTATCGAACAACACGTCAGTAGCGATCATCATCTGATTCTTCCTGATATTACCGTCATTTATATTCGTAAACATATCTATATAAGGCATCACCATATCCTTGGCCCCGCTGGCGTAAGCGAATGGAGCTACCAACAATGACTTAGCCATCTTCCCATAAGCGTTGTTGCTTGAGCTGGCGAAAGATATGGGTACGACACCGGAATCATAGGTCTCGGACGGGATGCTTACATCCTCTTTGTAGAAGGTAAGGTTATTCGCAGCCAGATCAGCCTCGCTTACCTCAACAACAGATCGACCATCACCTCCATTATTGCCAATGATCTGATAATTACCATCACCTATAGGGGATATGGTAAACGTTATCTTCGTATTGGCATTATCCTTATCCTTAGGGATAAAACCGCCACCACGGGTAAATAGGTCACTAATCTTTATATAATCTTTCTCTTCTTGGCTTTTAGACGGATAATCACCGGAGAAGATATACTCACGCTCGGCATACTCATGACGATATTGTCTCAGGTAATCCTCGCCAGCACGTTTAGCATCATCAGCCAACCTTCCCAAATCCCCGCGACTCCATTTGTGTCTGAACACGCCATCCTGCTCCTTGACCATCTCCTCGTACATAGCCATAGCGACAGCCGTATTCCTGTTGTTTCCGTCAGACAAACCGACAGACAACCGCTTGAACAAATCATCCCTTGATATGCTTTGTATAGGTATGGACGACAATAAGTCCAAGTCATCCAGCGTAAGGGACGTGCCCATCAAATCGTTTATCCTACCCACAAGCACGGACGCCTCGCCGGAATCAACACGCCCCGGAGTGACGACAGGGCGATCGCCGGTAACAGACGAATCAACGCTGGATATCTTGACATTATTGCTAAGGATAGAGCTGTATGCCGACAATTTGGCCCAATCGCTCAATCTTATGTCATTTATCCCGTTCATATCAAAAACCTTATCGCCATTATCGTTAATATCCCCAAGATTAAACGTGCCAAATCCGTAACTAACATCTATGCCTGATCCACCAAAAGATTTAGCCTCTTTCTCAACTATAGCGTCAACGCCATCCAAAACAGCGTTCTCCGCCTTATTGAATCCATCATTGATCTTATTATACTTCCCCCTTTGGGTATTTAATCCAAGAAGCTTCAAATAACTATCCTGACCATTGTAATCAAGTAGCTCATTCCTTGACCCTCCATTGGCCTTGAAATAAGCCATGATAACCTGATCGTTATCCATATCCTTGACCACGTTACTATTCTCAGGATCAGACGCCCATGCGTCGATCTTCCTTCTAGCGTCATCTGATAATGACTTAACGAAATTACCCATGCCGGTAGTCACCGCCTTCTCGTTGGCTATGAACCCGTTCATGAACTCATCGCTTATGCTCACATCGTCAAGGTTTGCGCTCTTGGTAACCACGGTAGGCCCGGTCGTGTCATCACCTCCGCCACCTCCATTCTCCGACTTACCCGATTTGCTGGCTCTCATCAACGCTGCTTTCTCCATGGCTAGATTATGCCTTTTTGTCTCATTGAACTTAGCTCTCTCCATCATCTGTTGATTAGCCTTGAAATAATAATCATCAACACCCAACGTCTCGTATGAGTTATTATAAGACCATCTCAGTCCAACGCCACGAAGGAACTGCTGCCGTACCATGAACATGCCGGCTCGCTCCGGGCTGTAGTTGCTACCGATAACGCCCTCGGCCTCCTCCACGAAATCATTTCTCTGCTTGATGATATCCGACAGCTCCGACTCCAACTTAGCCCTCTTGGCCTTGTCATTGCCAACACCCTTTAGTTTGGCTCGTATGGATTCTTCCTTGACACTGAAATCATCAATATACCCTTTAAGGAAATCAGAGGTGCTTTGAACATTAAATAAGTCAGGATTCGTTCTAGCCATATATCTTCCCTCTAATTGCATCTGAGCCTTACCGTTCTCAGATATAGAAGCCATGGCTATATCCCTGACCTGAGCGTAACTCATCTCATCTATATACATCTCACGCATCTCGCCCGTCCTGTTGCCATTGGCATCAGTCACCGGTACATTGACTTTCTTCCCCTTGTTAAGGGAGATGAAATTCTTCATCTTCTCATCAATCTCAGCGTGGTAATCCGTATAAGGGGTATAATGTATAGGATTAAGACGTGTCCCTACCTGACCGTCATTCATCCAAGCCACGGCATCCGCGAAAGCCTCAGCCTCGTTTATAGGACTATACATCTTGGGATTGTTCAGCTTCATATCCTCCATCTTCTCGCTAAAAGCCCGGATCTCCCTAGTACCGGCAATAGCATTCAACACACGGGTATCCAGAGCTTCTCCAAGGCGAGCCTGTATGCTTCTGGCTATACCGTCAGAAGCCAAATTAGATTTACGATACACGTTATTCACGTCCTGTATCAACCCATTTAACCTATTCTGAAGATATTCCCTATCCTGAGGTTTTATAATGTCAGAATTGATAATATAATCAGCATACTCGTTTATAGCCTGCCGATTGGTATCTATCTTCTGCTGCATGTACCCCATCCCCTGCATCATGACATCCATGTTGTAGGGCGACACATACTTGCCGTAATTCCTTAATATACTATATTGTGAAGCCATCCTTTATCCTTTCTTGCCTTTAGTTACTTCCTGAGCAGGATATAATCTCCTATAACTCAATATATCTCCTTGAGGATCAGCGATCAACTGCCCATTAGGGCCGATCTTGGCATCCCCGAATATAGACCTTAATGTATTCATGGTCGTAGCCGTATTCCACTTCTGCTGGATCTCGTCATTTACGCTATCGAAATACCTAGCCCAGTTCTCGTCATTTATAGCCAATCCCTGCAATATCCGTTGCTGGTAAGCTTGACGTTGGGCTATATTCTTATCATACGTATCAGCCCAAGTACGGGCGTTTACATTATCAGCCCAAGTCCTTTGAGCCACGTTCCCTTGTTCTACCTCATTAATGTATCTACCTATATTGGAACTCATGATAGCCTGTAAGTTGGATGATAAAGCCCCTCTCTGGGAATCCGGGACATTACCCATCTGATCCAATTGTGATTGGAAAGCACGATTGGTCTCAACCATATACTGATCAGCCGATCTCAACACCGGATCCACGGTAGGAGCGTAATGTCTTTCCAGACCTTCTGTTGTCACGGCTCCCGGAGTCATCCTAAACACCTCGGGGAAGTCAAGACCACCACCCACTATATTCCTGTTCCCATTACCATTATTAGTCTTACCGGTGTTAGTACCAGTATCAGCATTGGTATTAGGGAGTGTATTGGGATCAATCAGCTCAGGCATATCCAGTTTAACATCAGGATCCTCCACATCACCTATATCCATAGGACCGGGAGCTACCTTATGAGGATCAAGTATAAAATCAAGACCTTCCATTCCTTTCATGGATCTCAATGCCTGCATCTTAAGCATATCCTCGCCAAGTATCTTATTAACGACATCCTTGTTCTTGTCAGAAAACAGTTGACTAAAATGGGTGATACCGGCATCGTTAAGAGCCTTATGCTGTTCCTCTGTAACAACGTCTAGACCGATCATAGGGCGAGATGAGGAATATTGACCAAACTTGTTGTCTCTCATCCTATCATGATATGCGGCTTTTTTGTCTTCTGGATAATTTCCTTGACTATCCTCACCGCCAAAGGAAACGAGCGTCGTGTAATCCCGAAGCGCCTCGGCGTTGGCGATGATCGGGTTCTCCGCCGTGGCCAAGCCCATCCATCCTTTATTCTGTCCGTATATGACGTCTTGCAATGCCCTAGCCCTAGTGCCCTCTGAAGCTCTCATATAAGCATCGTAAGCGACCGGATTGAATGTCTTATAATAATTCAACCTCTCATCCGTATTAATACCTCCATAAGAGCCATCCTGACCCTGACGCTGATACCCAAACGTATTATCCTTATTATTATACTTGTTTTCAACAGGACGGAAAGTAAGGAGATAATCGAATAAAGAGCTACCACCTTTCTCCATCTTCTGACGAATACCAGCTACTTTCTTAAGCAGCTCTTTCTTAGCCTCGGCTACATCATCTTCTGTAAGGCCATATTCTTTCATGGATCTGGATATGATATTATCTATCTCGCCTCCCTTGGCAAAATAAGTATCCTCATCCTTCTTCATCTTCCGGTCTTCCTGCTCCTTGTATATGACGTTAGCGAAGTCCGTAAATCTTCCTTCTAAGCCATTAACCGTTTCGTTACTGTCATTTATAGCCTTGGATAATACGGAAGCGTTTAAGCGCCTCGTATTCTCGTCATCTATCTTATCGTTCTTCTTCAACTTATCCAAAGCCTTCTTCTGATCATCATAAGCTGATTTAAGACCTATCTTAGCCTTATACCTATCCATTAATGTGGCATACGTATCCTTCGGCGTAGCCTTAATACCATACGTATCTCTAATGTATTTAGCGAAATCCGACTCTATGGTGGTATCATCGGTAATAACCTTCGTACCTTCCTCCAAGGAAACGGGGGTTCCCCCATCGGCGTGCTTCTGCCCCATGGCCTCCATCGGCGCCTCCCCGGGCTGCGTCACGTACTCGCCCTTCTCAACCTCTACATTGGCTTGATCTTCCATCGACTTAGGTAACGGATATAAATACTCTCCGGTAAGGCTTCCGCTATCGAATCTATTATTAGGCCCTAGATAAACACCACCTCCATCCTTATACCGCATCTGGGATTGCCGTCTCTGCCTAGCCTCTCGCTCTTGAGCTAACCTGATATTAGTACGAGTGCCTTGCTCTGACGCCATCCCTGAGAATACGTTCCTTGCCAACCCTAAGACACCGCCGATGCCTGACATTACAGTACCCACGACATTAGCTGTCTTAGCCCCGGTGGATAAATCACCGTATCCCTCGCTTCTCATACGCCCTATACCACGACCCATCTGGGTAAACCTAGATCCTATATCATCAGCGCCATAGTAAGGGATGGTGGTAAAATCAAAAACATCCGTACTACCAGACTTATCAACCTTCTTATTACTGTCAACCAAAGCGCTCAAATCACTTGTATCAATGGTATTAATATCAGGCTGCTGAATATCAAATCCTATCTGGGTAGACGAAACCAAAGGCTCCACTCCAATACCCTGAAGACCAACAACATTACCGGGCATAATAGGGGTGACTTCCCCGGCCTCTTGATATTTAGGTATCTTCCTCTTGATTACATACTTGCTCATATCAAATTAATTTCGTTCTGACACAAAGATAGTTTAAAAAAAATAGAGACTCATCATTTCACAACGATGAGTCTCTCAGCAAATGCTATTATTATGGACAGAATTAAATTCTTTTTATGAATAATGATCCTATAGCCTTAACCAAATCATAGAGACCGGCAGAACTGAGACCTACAGCCACTCCATATAATAGAGTCTCCCACCATTCACTCCCTATAAGCAATGGAGATACCTTTAGAAACCACGCTAATATACAAACCAGCATACCTATGACTACGGCGGATAGGACTTTAGCCCACTTATGGGTGTCAATATACGGCACAACCTTGGCTAACTGCGTAGCTGACATCGTGACGAAAGCCATGATGCCTGTAAAGGTAGTCAGATCAATAGTAATAGGTCCTTCTGATGGGATTACCTCTTGCGCCATCAAAGCGAATGGCGTCAATAACATAGCAAATAAAAACAACAATCTTTTCATACTAAAATATTTTTAAAAACAGACAAATATAACGAATTAATCCAATACATCATTAGCTATCCCTCCTAGAGTCACAACAGGATTAGCTATATCAAGAATATCATCCAGTCTATTTCCGATCCTACCCATCACGCTCGTATTTCTTAATATATCCATACCACCTATCAATTCAGCGGCCGCACCCGCCACCCCTAGTATATTCCAAAAATTATCATCATCCGGGTTTAATGCCATCTGAGAAGAATCAACACCTATTCCTGATACACCAGATATTTTTTGGACAGAATTACTATGGGCTATATTATTCAACAACGGATACAATCTAGCGCCTGATCTCTCTATTAACCTCAAGAATCCAGGAGACGCTGTGGCTATATCACCTATTGTAAGTAAAGTATCAGCCATAAGCTTATAGGGATAAAACCGCTCCTTCCTTTTTATCTCACTCTCTTCTGCCCCCTTTTTAACAGATTCTCCAAACGTGTCGTACATGGCTGTATCAAAAAGACTATTCAAGAGATCAACATCCTTATTTTTGCCTCCTTTTATATTATCATCCAATTTAAATATAGGAAGATTATTCATCCTCCTGAACTGATCCTCATCTATAAGACCCTGTTGAAAAGCGGATCTTGACGCATTTAGAATCTTATGCCTTTCCTTGCTTAATGCTCTTATCGCCTCTTGCTTGTCCACGATGCGTTTTCGTTGATCCTTATCATAAAACCATTTATCATCCCCAATAGGACCTCCTTCGGATTTTATTGACGACATTCCTTTTATATTCAGCATCAACCCCGGTATCATATTAAGCACCAACTGCCTTTTCGCCTGTTCCTTACGCATACGCTCAGCCTCCGCTATCTGCGCCTCTGATTGAGGATCATTCTTAATATTATTAGCGATGTCCTCTATAGCTTTCTTGTTAGCGCCGGATTGAGCTAGCATCTTATATAACAGATCTTGACCCTCCTTCTCCCACCAGCTATCCATGGCAGGACGAGAAGCCAAAGAAGGATTGGCAGGGGCTACCGTCTCAGGGATAGGCTGCTGACCTCCGTCCCCCGTACCAGAATCCCGCTGCCCGAACTCGTATCTCATTGGCTCGTTCTCCGGGACACCGTATCTGTTGGAGAACATATCGGCGAACTCAAACCGCTTCTCGTTTCTTAATGTCGATCCAAGGGGTCTTCCGTATCCTTGATTCCATGCCACGGTAGCGTCCTTATAATTCGTGGCGTTATCAAAATCAGCCTTCGAATACATATAGTAATTATAAACATTGCCTTGAGCGTCCTTATCAAAGAACTTGCCTTGGTTCATGTAGTTCCAGCCTAGCCCCGGTACACGACCTTGATACTCATCCACAAGATAATCCAACTGCTGTGTCAAAGTCGGTTTCTTACCATACCTACGCTGTAGCTCTTTCTTCCTCGGACCAAGCCATTGCTGGATACCAAAGTCACCGGCGGCTCCTAGGGCTTCGGTGTCCCCTCCGGACTCGGCGGCGATGTTGGCGAGGATGCCTACCGCTTGCGTTTGTGGTATTCCCTTCTTTTCTGTCAGATAGTCCCATATCTCATCATACACAACCATCTTGTTGTTGTCCGATCTACCGGGATCAACAACATATTTGCCTTCCCCATATCCTTTATCAGTATCTACAGGTCCACCATCCTCTTTCTTGTCTTTCTCATCATCGGCCAATGTAGTGGATATCAACCCTATATAATAATCAAGATCCCTATGAATATTATCCGCTACTTTCTTGGCCGCGCTTTCAAACCTCTCCTTATCCTCCTCGTCAGGTATCCTTCTCCTTATACCCCTCAATGTCTTCCCAAGATATTTAGTAAATATCTCATTAGGGATGCTGGCATAATCGTCCAACTTATCAAATACCTTTCCATAGATGCTAGACTCCCATGGATTGGTAAATACATCTTTACCTACCAACCCCATCTTATAAGACGGGGACAACCTCATAGGAACACCTCCAGTAAGGACATCAAATTCTGGATGGACGTCTTCCAGCGGCCTATCATTGAGTTGCCCATAATATTGAGGGGACTGACCGGATATAACGCGATCAAGATCCGACCTGTACATTTTTCTGGCTATATCCTCTACAGGACCTCCCTCCGCATACTCATCGAAACTCTTGAAATAATTCTTATAATTACCCGTCAACCACTCCGCTTCCCGCTCAGAATCCACCATAATAGTGTCGCCGTCAGCGATGGCACTTTCAAGAGCGTCCCACTCACCCCTATTATTCTTAGGATCAGTGAAGTCGTATAACTCACCATCTATCTCCCTGACCGAAGGATATATCACATACCGACCATCCACGCCAGCGTAGCCAAGCTTATGCGTGGCGACATTCCCATCGACCTCCCAGTCAGGTATGGTTTTCCTTTTCTCATCCCTTAACCTCCTGGCGAAATTGGCATCGCTGCTCTTGATGAGGGTTATAAGTTTATCCTTGTCAATCTCACCTCCATCCTGTTTCTCCTCTATCTTCTCTCCCCAAAGACCGTATTTCTCCCTAGGCCAGATACCGTCTATGGCATCCACATAACCAACGGGATGCTCCCCGTCCAGACGCCGGTTCCGCCGCTCGTCCGCAGGGTACAGAGCGTTGGCCAACGGCTGCGTGATATGACCCAACCCCTTATCTTTGGATCTCGACATAGCGTCCACCACAGTCTGATATATAGGTCTTAATTTCTCAGGCAAATATAACCCCGCCTCATCAACCAGCTCGCCTATCTTCTTATTTATACCCCTAATGCTGAAATTATAATTACCCATGCCATTATTCAACGGAGACAACGCACCTCTTATCCCATTCATACCCTTAACAGCAGCTCCTCCACTAAGGATATCAAACTCCGGGGATACGTTCTTTAAAGGGCTGTCATCCATCCCCCTGAAATACATAGGACGCTCACCTTTGACCACCCTGTCAAGATCCTCCTTATATAAATCCTTTATCCACGATGGAATCTCCTCCGGTTTATTCTTCTTCGACATATACTACGTTTTTCACAAAGATAGCGATAATATCATAAGCCTAAAAACACGAAACGGGCACATGATAAAATCACCTGCCCGTTTATACACTAATGCATATGGTACGCAGCCAAGGCTCCTTTAGCTTTTTCCTTAGACTTGTACTTAGCCGGCCATAACTTTCCAGTTTTGTTACTAACCACCCTCCAATCACTTCCTACTTTCTTTATGCACCCCGATTTAGGGCACTTGCCTGATTTACTAACAGCAGATCTATTTTTCACCATATCATTGCGTATTAACAGTTATGCTATAATCTTGTGATTTTATATCAACATTGACAATCTTCGAACTACTAAAATCATATACACACAAATTTAAACTTCCATATAAAGTACCAGCGATAACATCGGCATAGAAAGAAACCTCATTATCACCTACAGCATTATAAAAATACAGATACATATGCTGTTTATTAATAACACAGCTTTTTATCTTGTCAAAACCTTCCTTGGTAGTATTTTTCTTAAAATCAATTCCTTCTAAAATATAACTTGAGATATCCACTCCAGAAGAACCTATCTCCTTATAAGTTCCATCATCCATCAAGGCCTTGGTCCCTGCACCGGCCGTAGAGAAGTTGATAATCCTGTTATCTCCGTTTTGATCACTAATCGTTAAGGCTATATCCTTACTCTGATTATCAACCATATGTACTGTATATTGGGAGATAGAGGAGGTAAAAGTAAGGTCTTTGGATATATCAATAATTACATTATAAGATAACATATATCCAAATTCGACCTTTCCTCCTGTACGTAATACGGCTTGTATATTTTCGGACGAATCTTTCGTTATTATTACATCCCCAACACCGTAGGACGTAGATAACCCTAAAAGCAGGTATTGCATCGATTTGTCTACCTCGCATTTCGAAGCTATTATATCATATTGCTCCTGAGTGATGGTAGACACTTCACTAAAAGCTATATTAAATAATATATATCTAAAATCATTCTCATCATAGAAATTATCACTCAAGAAGCCTGGCTCATGAACATCTATATCCTGCCATGTGCCGTCACCACGAAGAAAGGCTGTACGCTTCTCCGCTGCGGGAGCCGGCACCAATCCCGCAGCGCCAGCCCCGGACGCCGTGGCGCCAACCATATCCTTGACCTTATCAAGTCTACTGTCTATTTGATTACCATTGTACTTACCAATAAAATCTTCCATGTCGTTTTTAATATACAAGGGAGAGGAGGCAAAATACCCCCCCCCTATAGATTAATAAATCAATAAACTTTCTCCTCATTGCTAAACCAACGAACTATCATCTTGAACCTGCTCTCAATGTCATTCACGAACCTAGCCAAGAACCAATCGCCACGAAGACGATCACGCCACCTCCGATGATAATCGACAGCCCTAGGGTCGATCTTCCGGTCAATGTCATTCACGTCCTTGATCCATACCGGGAGGTTATTAGTATCGTCTTTGACCTCGTTAAAATAGTCATTTATATTTATCTTCTGATCAACCTCCGTCACCAGTATCTCACGGCTATCGTCATTGGTTACAGGATACCTTAACCGCTGGCTCATATCGTTCTTGTCGGCGATAACCATCCGAAGCTCACCGCTGTTGTTGGTATCATTATAGAACCATGCCTTGTTGAATCCTGTAGTCCTAAGAACTTGATAATTAACCTCATCCTGATACCTTCTGGCATCCATTCTATATTGGTAGTTCGTGAGGATCTTATTCACATACTGCTCACGTACCGGAACCTCTATAACAAACGGATATAGCTTACCGTAAAATACTTGATATGATTGATTAGTCAAACCATGCGACCATAATCCTACCTCCCTACTATCGCTAGAGTAGTTCTTACCAGACTGAAAATAATGCTGATGCTCGATATAATAATCAGGGGTGTAGGACAAATATGATTTCCACTCACCCTTCAGGCAGTTATATCCAACGGTGAACGAGACGTCCGTGAAATGGCTGGCGTCCTGTAGCTCCACCGCCTGCCCGTTCCTGTAGAACCGGCCACCACGGAATTGGTACTCACTCGGATTCCCTACCGGTATATAATCTTTCTTGGTTATCAGAACCCTCTTGAACCGATTGTCCCAGCCCATGGATAGCCCTATACCAAAGAACTTGTTATCGATATCATAATAAGACAACTCAGCGTCCGTATCAGCGTTATATATCCGGCTACGGATGATCTTCATCTGAAGATGTTCCTTAAACCAGTTTCTAAGCCCCGGTGTGACCTCCGTAAGATCCCTGCCATTAGAATCTACCTTGAATACCTGACCACGCCTTAAATCGACCCAAAAATGCCCAAACTCACAACTGACCATATCCCGGCTCTGGGTTCCGGAATATCCTAACGTCGTATTATTATACTCGATACCACGAGAGGCGAAAAGACCACCTGTACCTAGCTCACTATTCTCCGGGGATATTCTCTCCGCCAACACGTCTATAGCGTTGTACAGCCCTACCTGATTCTCAAAGCGGGCTAATATCTGATCCGACTCTATCCCCTTCATGCTTATGAGTTTCCCAAATGAGGTCTTGAACTCATGGTAATCCATAGGCTTGTACGACAGCCAAGGATCGGTCATGCCGTTCTCTGAAACGTCGGCGGTGCTCCATATGACGCCGTTGGGTCTTTGGTAGGCGCAGTCCCAAAAATTGCTATCATACGTCTCTGGTAATGACCTTCCGCCTAGCGTAAAACGATTCTTGTACACAGGACTCATCTTAAACACATTATCCCTTGATATAGGGACATTACGCTCTTGGGTCCATGATATATAATCCCCTACTTCTGGATAGAATCCCTCATAAGGCTCAGGTCCAGCTATACGAAAATTACAATTAATCTCAGACTCCACTAAAAACTGAGGTATGCCGTAAAAATACAGAAAGAAACGACCACTAAGATACATATCCCCGGTCTTGCAAGCCATCTCATAAGCACTCTTACGGCTAGGGAACGAATATAGCGATCCAGTATCCGTGTCAGTCTTATTAAGATAATCCTCCCCGGTATCATAATTAACAAAATAACGTGGATACCCGATATTCCTATAGTCGTAGTAAGGGAATGGTATCATATCTCCCTGACCAAACTGGGTCAAGTAAAACATAGGCATTTTTCTTTTAAGCGAAAATCTGGATATAAACACATCACCTCCAAAAACAGGTTTACGCTTATCCTCATCCATCAACCCGCACCCGCCTAACGACACCCACCTGATATCCTCTATCTGTCCGTATTGAGCTGGAGAATATTTCTTTATCCTCATATAGGGGCAGGATACGAAAGATTCACGTGTCATAAAATGAGGCGTCATACCAGCCACCTCATCGTTACGAATATTACACTCATCCTGAATACGGCTGGTATCATAACTTGAAACCAACTCCGGATATTCAAGCATATACTTATCCATACCAAATGACATGAACAACGAATGCTCACGATCGAGATTATTTACAACTATAGGCTTACCGCCTACTACTTTCCCTTGTGATGAGATATCCGTTACCGGATACAATCCGCTTTTAATATACTTAGCCGTAGATAATCCACGCAACTCTGATGCCCCTGTTTTTTGGTAAAATAGATTATAATGAGCGACAGAAGTATAATAATAAGCGTAATTCCATCTAGGTCCCCTATCTATCAAGGCCGTTAACCACTGATACCTGTACTTCCCTATATCCACGACAGACTGGGAGGTAGCCTTGGCGATACCTGTAGCCAGACGGATAGCCGTCAGCGCTATGCCGACAGGGTTGGCTAAAAAAAACACGCCTCCACCGACATATTGTTGGGACGCCGATTGATATGTATATTCAGCTATAGCGGATATTAAATTAGCCATAGCCTCCACCGTAGCCAATGACGTTGCCATACTATAAGCCTTACTTCCTAATATCGTCCATTTAGGGTGATCCTCCACCTCCCTGAATATACCGGAGGATTTACCTAATTGATAACCATCAACAAGGCACTCAGTGGGAGCATCAGGCTTGTTGAAGGCAATATCAGGGCTTAAGAATGAATACCAGATATTACCCTTCCTGTTAAACGGATGCGTTATAAAATTCTCACGATTAATATCCTTATAGATATACATATCATCAGACAAATCATTGTAAGGATAATTAGGATAAAGGTTAGCCGATCCGTCGGGATCATCGTACTTAAACATATCATAAGCCAGACCGGTACCGATAACGCTCTTATCCAATGTCCTATCGCCCCTATACAACTCATATCCTATTATGGAATCCCTTCTATCCTTATCTATAAGGCCATTCTCTACCGCTATATCCAGAAACTCATTAACGATATCGTCATCAAGCATCACCCCCATAGGATAAATATAGGAGTCAACTCCATATTGACCGGTCAGTTGAGACGGATTACCCATAAAAGGAGCGACAGAGTTATCCGGGAACTTGTAATGACGTATAGGTTTCTGACAAAATGTGGTTGACGTATTGGGGTACTCAGCGTTATCCCCATTACCAGTGAAGTAAGACTTACCCTCAACGGATTTAGGAGACCCATAGTATTTCGTCAAAGAATCTATTATATCCTTCCTCTTCGATCCTCCCGACGATATCCCGATCTTACTTGAATCATACAACTCAAAATTAGCCGGATACTTATTGATAGATTCCCAATAACCAAAATCACCATACTGATAAGGTCTAGGAGCACAATCAGCGGGTTTATCTCCACATGAGATGCATTTCGCCTCATATGTGACAAATCTCCTTAATTTCAGTTCTTTTGTAAAGAAGAATACGTATTTCACCTCCAGTGGCCGAATGCCAAAACAGAACGGGGCGGGGAAGATGGCGGTGCCGGCCGTATAGAATCCGGCAAGTTCCTTCATGTCCTGCCTCATGGCGAAACCGGTGAAGAACACACATACCGCTGGCTCAATACAAACATATATCTTATGGAAAGTAGTCTTGTCATCATTCCAGAACAAGTACTTTGGCATCATAAATATCTTATGATCCACGTAATTCACTATAACACCTTTCTTGGCATCATTAGCCAAAGGATTAGGAGCCACGGTACCTTCCTTATCCGAGAAAAATGTTATACGAACCTTGTTGTATGATGATGAGTCACCGATCGGATAATTATAGTTACCCATCATCTCTATATACATAATACCGTTATCAGGATCGGATAAACCGCTTACGTATTTTTCGTAATCCAACTCCACCCATCTGGCGTATGAGGATACATGTGGATAGAACTTGAAATAAGTCAAGTTGCTTCTACCGAACCAATTGGTCTTGGCGTCAATATCATTCTGCACAGACACACGATCTTCCCAATCAGTAGATATGCCGGTATTGAACTTAGAGTTATCACCATCACCAAAAAGACACATGGCGTTCTCAATACCAAACTGACTCTCATATTGAGGGAAGTACTTTTTCATTGAATCCATCAATATATCAAGCATAGTCTCGGTATGCTTCTTGCCTTCCCACCCATCGCCTTGGAATAAGAACGTACATTTACCCAATGACCTACCTCCTTGGAACGTGGGTAGTTGAACATCATTAATAGTAGGATTCACGTAAGGATCACCTACCGAACACCCATTAGTACATATACCCTCATCATATAACTGCCGGACATTAGACATATCCTGACACAAGACCAAGGCGGAAGAATCTATATCAGACGGGAATTTGTCCTCATCCTGACCATCCAGCCATTCTTGAACCAGATCTATGATATTCTTGCCTCCACTAGAGTAATTATCAAAATCACACAATACAGAAAACTTCCTTTGAGACTCAGCATTACTTTGTATTAATGTAGTAGGCTCTGTCTCCGTATAATCACTAGCTAACTTATATGTAAAATCAATCCTAGAATCCACCAAAGAGTTTTTATCCAATATAGTCCTGGTCTCTATCCTCTCGATATCGTCACATCCACTAGGGAAATCGGGAGCCTTTATACCATCTTGATCCTCAGGTAACGATATAGCCGCACATAACTCGTCAGTAATGCCTACATTGGATTCTATAAGATCACACAGATTCTCTATATTGTCAGCAATATAATCAATAGCATCATCTACCGTAACATCTTCCCCCATTGTGTTGATAACGAATTGGGTCTCTCCTACCGTGGCATATTCCTGCTCTACATATCTGAGTTGCTTGACATCTAGCTGATTCTTGCATTCTCCTCCAAAACCATCAAATCCCCAAGACGGGTCGTTTATGATCTTTGCCGTATTCTTAAACTGCCAAAGATGACGGCGGCTGTTCCCGGCGCACTGCGGGTTGTTCTCCAGCACCGACGCAGCCGACAGGTCGTCAGAGTTACCGTCCTCATCAACGATAACCTCCATCTCCTCCCTTGTGGCCGGACGAGGGATAAGCGGGAATCTAGCCGTCCTGTATCCTGTATTGGTAAAGAATCTTATACCCAACGGATATACCTCGTCACGCATGAAAGAGGCGTATTTAGAGCAAGCCACACCGTCTTTATACAAATTCTCCGTGGCTATAGATGTCTGCCATTTAACGAAATGACCCAAGAAGTTGACGACCGGTTGAAGATTCCATTCGTTCTCCACGGTCAAGCCGTATTGAAGAAGACGATTCCCGACAGACGTCATGCCTCTGGCTGTCTTATATACCGGTATCTCCTTGGACAGCTTCTCCATTGTCGTACGCTCGCTATACTGATCCGTAAGATAATAGATGGTCCTTTCCGTTATCGGATGTATACCTTCTATGAAATACTCAAGAACCGGGCTTTGCTCGCCATTATATCCAACGGTGTTCTGTATAACACCTACCTTATAATGAGATACCTGCTTATCTATATTGGATACGGTAAGCCGGATACCCATGTTGGTTGATTTGCCCCATAAGCCATCACGAATGACTATATCCTGACGATCGAATATCATGATAGGATTGGTCAATGAGCAATATCCAGTCTTCTCTATCCCGAACTCATCGCACAACGCCACGCAAAACTGGTAGGTCCCGGCACGCAAGCTCCCCCCGAACTCCACAACCTCAGGCTCCACGCATGGGGCCGTCAGCAGCGGGAATACCAGTAGCTTCTCGCAAGCCAGCCTACACCTCTCTATTGGCTTATCATCCCCACACGTCTTATACCCATGATAATGATACCAAAAATCACCATCCTCATCTGGATTAAGAGCCTTGTCAACCATAACATATCGCTGGGGGTTATATCCATCAGTCCAGTATATAACCTTACCACACTTCTCATCCTTGATCTCTATATCGAAGATAGGATGATGAATGGAGAAATTAAGACAAGGGTCATCGGTCCCATCCTCTATCAACACCTCCATCAAATCACATATCTCATCGAAACGACCATCCGACTCCTCAAGTCTCTCGCCAAGGATACGATGAATATCTTTCCCTGATCCTGCTAATTGATCCTCTACGGTCTTGACATAATCCAATGACCTCATGAACGTGATCTTAGAGGTATTGTTATCAGGATTCACGAGAAAAAAATAAGTATTATCACCAGCTATATCATTCTTATACCCAATAACCTTATAGCCATCGAATCGCTTGCATAAAAGGGTGCTAGGCTCGTTCTGAATCTTAATCTGACTCCCATCGTCACCCTCTATGGTAGCGTTCAAGGCGAAACTGTACTCAGACGGGGATAGGTCCTGTGGATGCTTATCCCTGTTCATCCCGGAATCGGGAACCGCTATGTTAGAATTGTTCTGCACGATGTTATGTTTTTCGCAAAGATAACAAATCCGGCGGATAATCACTTACACGCCGGATCTTAACAAAAACTGTACGTATTATGCTAAAACATTCAAATCACGCGAATATAAAAAAATCCTCCTAACTTTCACAAGTCAGGAGGAAGACTAAACACTTAAAACGTCTCGTGGTAAAGTACAAAAAACATAATAATTACGAATTTCCACCCATGTAGCTTGACTGCTTGTCGGCATCCTCTACGGATATGTAGAAGAACCCGTTAGTCACGTATCTCTCATTGACATCCACAAAATCAGTAGATCCTTTGTCTATCCCTCTCTTCGATCCCTCATCACACACGGCTACCAGACTATTGAAGTCATTGGAATAACCAACAACAACACCATGTATGTCACGATTCCGAGGATCGAAAACGTATCTCATCTTACATCTGTCATAAGCCAATTCCAGAGGACTTTTGTTTATCCTGTTATCAAACCCCATACCCGTGGCCAAGGCAATGACACTTCTTGATATGTCGCTCATGGTAGTATCTCTTACCGGCACCTTAGGCATAGAAGCGCCTTCCATGACAAAATCCAACGCCTTATCTAAAAGCTCGTCGAAATCATCATCCCGAACATAATCCTTAAACATCTCCAATACATATAACCGGACATGGAGTTCGTTATTGACATCATTCAATGTGACCATAATGCTAGTTTTCGGCAAAGCTAGATTATTTCTGCGCAATAAAAGATCAAATATGTCATAAGTAAAGGACTAAAAAACAAAAAAACTCTCCTATCCTCACGGACGAGAGAGCTGATAGATATTTGTATTATGAAAAAGAACAATCACTCACCTATTCTTACAATACAGTCACGAGATTCCTTGTTATAGATCATCGTGCCTACCTTAGAATACAAGGTCTTTATATTTTGCCAATTATCCTCGCCGTGAGCGGATACGTTAGTAGGGGCATCACCGGTATAAACCTCCTCGCCTCCGATATTGACAAAATCATATCCACGTTTCTCCATAGAACCGCCCTTATATGCCGTGAACCTGATAGTGACATTACCTTTCTCACGACCACCATACCAGTTACCGTATATACTACACCTGATCTCAAGAGGTAATTTATCATAATTATCGCCATCCAACAACGGTCCCATCTGGATCAAAGCTGCCTCATTACCCGATTCCATGTTATCACCACCGTGGATAAGATAATCACCTACCCGTTCCTGCGTGGTCTGGTTTTGTTTACTCCAACCAACCAGCTTGCCGTCCACGTCCGGGAGGCCGGTGTTATCGAAACCGGTTGCCGTATCGAAGTCAGTGCCGTCCTCGTCAGCCCAGATATACCTAAGCACTAGGTAGTCGAACTCCGGGATAATAACCACCGGAACCGACTCCTGCCTGCACACGAACGTCTTCTCCTCCTTGGTGCCTTCTTTTATAACCTTGTACGTAGCCTGACGTATTTCGCCAGTCTCATTGATATCAGCGGTAACCCTAACCTCAGCAGGACCGGTACCACTTGTCTTATCTAAATGTATCCAATCTATCATGATTATATCTTTTTTACAAAATAAAACAATCTGGCTGGCAAATCCAAACCCAACTCATTACTCACATGATAATTAATAGAATCATCATAAGATACTATATAATGCAACAGAACATCGTTCCCATTCATCATATAATTAGATGTCATATATTCCTTCCCAATTTCTATAGGATCTCCTCCTAACTCCATAGTAACATTATACAAAGAGTCGTATATATCATCAAATATCCATCTCCATAGAAAAACAGAACCTGGAGACACGTAAAAATTCATGACAGAATCTTGTATTTCGGCACCTAGAATATCATATATATTATCATCAAGCATATATGACAACACATATGGATTGTATACGTTTGATGGATATAAGGGAGGCAAGGAATATTTATCATAACACGCAAAAGAAGTAAGACACTCTAGCATCATCGTCCTTTCTATATCAGTCTTATCTTCGCCATAAATAAAAGGATCATTGACCTCAAAATATTTCAAGTTAATATTCATATTCAAATCTCGATAATCAACAAAGAAGCATGTTTCTTCAACACTAGGAGGATTTGGGTATTCATTAAGCATAGTGCTTAAATTATATGGGTCAAAAACAACATAATACTTGTTATTCCCTAATGCCAACTCATAAGGCAAAACCAAACCCGAGAAACTTTCAGCCCTACTAGGATCATACCTATCCTCTGGTCCATTAGATCCATAATACATGTATTTAATATCACCTAACGACTTGCTTCTTTTATTAGAAAAACGTCTTCTCATATCACACAATTTTTACATACTTATCAAATGTATTAGGCCACATACGCTCATGAGACAGCATCCTTCTCCTATTATCCTCAGCCAGTTCCCGATAATCATTTAACGTGATCATCGACATCTTAAGCTCCTTCATAGCCCTAGCGAACTTACCCGGCTCTTGTTGGGCGTATAGCTTATAAGCGTCACCAGCCCCTTGTATCAAACCGTTAACGGCGGCGTTCTCGAAGATCTTCATCTTGATATACGTTTCGACATAATCCTCAAGATAACCTAACGCCGTTTCAGGTATATACGGGAGACCGTCATCATCCTTGGGTGTAGCACGATATATGATGTAAATAAATCCATCAAACCCGGTATACATAGTATTGCCGGATATAGTTATATCATAATTATCCCAAGCGTATTTATCCCGATACTTATCAGCGGCGCAATCACGCCTCAATCCACGACCTATAGATAACCTTACTGGGTGATGGTAATGGAAACGAACCTCATGGGATCCGATATAAATCTTCTCCGTGATCGTCTTCTCAAACTCTTCCTTACAACACTCGGTGCAGGAGTTCCAACGAAACCCGCGCTCCGTGCGCTCAACCCAGCCGATCTCGTGTTGGAGGTCAGCCTTAGCCTTATCGCCGCCAGGGATCTCGCAAACCAGAGGCTCACACCTATAGGCGTCAAGCATGTCGAAGAAATCGGATGGTAATACCGCCTGCTTGTTACTGGTCTTGATAACCGCCTCAGACATGATGGCTATAACACCCCCAAACCTTTTTAAAGCGATCTCAGCCCACCTATAAACAGATGAGGTATCTATAGCCCCGCTATCATCGTATTTATGTAAATCGGCCTTGATCTCGGCCAATAAGCCCTTTATCGTCATATTTAAGTCTTTTGCACAAAGATATGTATTTGAATCCGTGATACAAAAAAAATCCAGTCTACCCTCACGAGCTAACTGGATCATAGAAACTTCTACAGCTTATAAACCCATTTAACTCCAAATACCTTACTTTCCGATTCAACTTCCCGGTACAAGAACTTATATCTCCTTCCAGACTCCATAGCCATCCTACACTCCTTGTTTAATGCTGGAGAGATATATAAATGAAAATACTTATTCCTCGGCATAAAATCCATACACGTATGGACGTAAGAATATCCACCTGTCCCACTCCTGTTTATAGTCCCAGTAAGTTTATTCAGATATATCTTACGGTTGGGATTAATCTTATGACATAGATAACCGATGTTATTTATATAAACCCCGCCCTCATTATCTAAGTACTTATCACGTATGACTTTCCAGATCAACGACTGACATTCGAGAATATCATTCTTGTCCACGATCGTATGTTTCCTTCTCTTTCCGTTCTTAGACATAATAGACCTGTAGAACCGAAGAAAGTATTGATCAAGTATTTTAAACGACTTTGTTTTCATGTCGCAAATATAATAATTTCATCCTTATTCAAGAAATATTTGATAAGTTTTGGTGTGAGTGTAACGGTGATAAGGCCGCACTTACCGCCGCGGCACAGGCTGACGCACAGAGACTAGCGCAGGAAAAAGCCAACGCTATGGAATGCGATTGCGTGGAGCCAACAAAGACGTGGAGCGCTAGTGTAACGACGTCTAGCGGAAGCGGGAAGACGATAAATTACACCATACAATATAATAATCCATGTGGATCGGAAAAGACGTCTAGGATGACTATAGGATACAAAAAAACGAATGGTCAATGGGAGTATGAGACAAGAATAGTCCCTATTCCTTCCGGATCAGGAACTTTTTCTGATTCTGCAACAACCAACTACGGGATATCATCTGGAGCTTATGCTTATTATGAGGATGGTCAAGGAAGTGGATCTTGTTGACAATAAAAAAAGGAGAGGCTTATATAGTCTCTCCTTTTTGTTACGATTAGATGAATCTAAGATCTTTCCTCCTAGTATGATTCAATATCCTACTAATATGTCCGGTACTTAATCCCGTTCTTTCCTTTATCTTATCATAGATATAACCCTTGGATACGTAAGCCGACATATCTCCCAGATCTTTTATAATCTTGTCATACATATCGTGCACCTCATTATATCTTATGATAGAGCTGTCTCTCATCCCTCTTTCGCCTATACCGTCAACTATGGCGTCATTGAAACCAAAGAAATTGATTATTGATCTTATTAGATTCATGTTATTGAATTTTTTGTGTTTTCTTATTAATATCCATATCCGGGTTCTCATCCGTATGGATCTGCAATTTGGTTACAGTTTCCCTTAATGTTTCGGAAACCACATATTCAAGAAGTTTGTCTGGGCATATGAAATCATAATCCCATTGAGATGTACATGGCTTATCTTTTTCAGCTCCACATCCCCCTAGCTCTAACGCCGCTTTTCTGTCGAGAGTTATAAGATCAACATTTATAGCCTCTATGTTAATATCTGGTATATAGATATATCCATCATTGACATAATAATAGTATTGATCTATATTCCCGTATTTACGTTCCTTGTTGTTAGCGTATTTTCTTAACGATATGGAGGTAAATATAATATCATCCATGATGTTTGATACTTTGATGATAGCCGGTCCTATACGGGTATATATCATATCGGGCAACCTTTTCTTAGATCTCATAAGAATCCGGCATAACTTGAACTCATCAAAACAGCAATCAACCTTCCGGACTCTCTCCATCTCCAAACAATTGATATGGGTATATAATGATTCCTCGCCGAACAAAGTCCCATCAGCGTACTTCTGGGCTATATATGATCGAGCCTTCTGCCTACCTATGGACAATATCCATCTTCTACTGACATGAGCGTCCTTATTGATGGAGTTCATGTCATTCATGATCCTAGATACAAATTCTGAATTTTTCATGAGCCTATGTTAAGGAGGGGATGCCCCCTCCAATTATTATTTTTTCTTCTTGACCTTACCCCCGCATTTCATTTGAGGTTTCTTTTTCTCGGAGGTCTTGCCTCCTTTATCCATTTTCTTTTTCTTAATACATGTCATAGCGTTATGTTTTAATATTAATGTTACAATATTAATGATTTTAGTCGATAAACAAATAAAGCGTATTAAGGAAGATATAGATCCGACTTACCGCCTGCACCAAGGAGGAGGCAAATAGGATAGCCGACAATAACCTCCAATCCGATGGTACCTCTTACGCTAATGGCTTGGCGCAGGCCGATAGATGCGATTGCCCGGAGCCGGAATGTACTAGAAGGGTTTCAGCTTACATAACAGAGACATACACGTCTCCACCAGGAGTCAAGTACGAGGTTCAGGATAGCAGCAGTAATTGTAGCGGAAGTGAATGTAACTCAAAACAAGCTACTGTCACATTTAGTTGCTCTAACGGGGATTACCATACCCAGAGAGTTAATTTAACTTGTAATGGCAGTTTTAGCTCTACCGAGTTTTTCTCCGCCGATTGTCCACCTGGATCTATAACAATATCAGCTTCTTATTAAAGAGGCATAATAAAAAAAGGAGAGGTTAATTAGCCTCTCCTTTTTTGTTATACATCAGAATCTTAACAGTTTCCGGATCCTCCTCCAGTAACCCTTATAGATCCACATTGTACTCCCGCATCAAAACCTATAGTGCCGGTTTTTGATCCCGATCCTGTAGGTATGGTCACAGTAGCATTATTAGAAATAGATTCTCCATGATCTCCTCTACCTGAAGCTGTTACGGTTATTGACTTAGATGATCCACATTCATTAGAATAAGTTACCTTGTAAGAACATCTAAGAGAAGACGTAGTACTAGACATACCATTACATTGATCCCCATTTAATAAAACGGAGGCTGACCATGTCTTTGTTGGCTCCACGCAATCGCATCTATCGGCCTGCGCCAAGCCATTAGCGTAAGAGGTACCATCGGATTGGAGGTTATTGTCGGCTATCCTATTTGCCTCCTCCTTGGTACAAGCCTCATATTTACCAGCGATTTGCTTATAACTGATAGTCTTAGGAGTACAGTTGCTAGGACAGTTCGTAGCCTTGACATTTCCCCATCGGTCATCATTGCCAACCTTTGCAGAACAACCTGCATCCGCTAATGCCTGAGCTTGAGATCTCAACCTATCTATCTTATCGCTAGCTTGAGCGTTGGCAGAAGACGTACTAGATGCACATATAGATCCAGAAGGTACATCCGGATAGGTGGTCGTTACTCCACAAGGCTTATCAGATGGACAATTCCTACTAGTAACAGAGCCTCCTTGGAAACCAAGCGTATTACAACAAGCAGATCCATAGCTTCTATATTCCTCATCTCCACAATCATTTCTATATAAAGCTACACTTTCGCCAGATCTACACTCAGCGTCTCCTACTCTACTCCAAGAATTAGGATCACAACAGCTATCGCAAGAACCACCAGAACATCCACATGAGCAATACTCATATACCCGATCCTCGGTCTGGTCAGCATGACATCCATTCCTATCGCTCCTTCTGTATGTAGCCCAAACATCACCACCTGAGCAATAGTTTCCGCCATCATAGCTCCAACCACTCCAATTAGGAGGAGTATCCTCGCAATCTCCGTTCTTATTAGCGTAAGCTTGGGCGGCGGTTCTGGTAGCCGAATTGCTTCTGAAAGCCTCCTGAACCTTATTGTTGGCATCAGCCTGAGAGACCGTTGATGTTATAGGATCTAATCCTAACGAGCTATAAGGAACTGATATAGCCACACCTTGTTTACAAGAGCCGCAATTATCCTTGTAGAAAGTAGCGCTTCCAGTACCGGTCCATACACAAGTGCCATGCTGGTTAGCGTAATCTTGTCCTTTCTGATCTAGGATCTGCTCTGCCTTGCTTCTGGCATCCGCCAAAGAAACCTTGCTGGTGATAGCCGTGCCGCCGTTGGCTTGCGTGGAGGTCACCGTTATCCTCTGGCCTACCCCGCCTTCGGCGCAGTTGTTCTTATAGAAGTCACGGCTTGCCACGTAAGTCCATGTACATCCTCCGTTCTTATTGGCGTAAGCCTGACCCTCAGCTCCACGAACGGCATTCTCAGCTTTCTTATTGGCGTCAGCCAAGGAAACGGTGGAGGTGTACGGGTGTCCCGGAAGCTTGCTGCTGCTTACGGATACCATGTCTCCTACGCCGCCATCAGCGCAATTGTTCTTCTGAACCTGACCGGTATAGCTTCCTGTCCACGTACAAGTACCCTTCGAGTTAGCCACGCTCTGTCCCTGAGCCGTAACAGCCGCCAATGCCTTGGCGTTAGCGTCAGCCTGAGATACACATGATTTGAACTTGCCGTCAGAGCTAGGAGCCGGATCCGTAACATCATTCTGAGTCACGGTAACAGAGCTTCCAACCCCACCATCCGCACATTGACGGGTGAAGGCCTTAGATGCCGTACCAAACCAGAAGCATGTCTTATTACCACCAGCTATATACCGCTCTTGATTCTCAGGATCAGTATAGCAGGTATTGGTATTACGTTGATGTAATTTAGAGATACAGTCCTTACATACGGTTTCGATAGTCTCCCAAACCGGTTGCTCATTCTTAGTATGACACGTGTCATCATAGTTCTTGTTAACGAACGCCTGACCCATCCTATCAATGTAGGCCTTAGCCAAAGCGTCAGCCTCCTCTTGTGAACGGGTAGAGGTAAAGAACTGTCCCATAAGATCCGGGGTTACGGTAATAGGATCAGCGTACTGGCAAGTAGGACACTTAGGAGTGAACTCCTTACTATAATTACCGACATATATCTTCAACTCATCACAAGTACCACGATCGTTAGCTATAGCCTGACCTTGTGCCTTGACAGCGGCCTTAGCAAGCTCGTCAGCGGCGAACTGGCTCTCGTATGAGTAGAATGGACCTCCGGTTACATCGGCCTCAGTAACGGTAACTGAAGACGGGATAAGACCAGACGGACAGTTGTTCTTCTCGAACGCCTCGCTATAATGACCGGTATATTTAGGAGCCTCATGACAAGTGCCTTGCTCATCGGCTATCTTCTGGCCTTGATTCATTACAGCGGCCATAGCCACTAAATTAGCCTCATCTTGAGATACGCAAGACTGGAACGGATGACCTTCCACCATATCTTGTGTTACGGTGAACGGATCTCCTACCTGATTAGCGCCACAATTGCTCTTCGTGAACTCGAAGCTGGCCTTACCGGTATACATAGTAGCGTTAGAGCAAGTACCCTTGGTATTAGCCAAAGCCTGTCCTTGAGCCTGTACGGCGGTCATAGCCATAGCGTCAGCAGCGGTCTGGGAGTCGTTGGACTGGAATGGGTGTCCTTCTACCATATCTTGAGTGATCATCACCTTAGATCCGATCTTGCACTCACCACAGTTGTTTCTCGTGAACTCCAAGGAAGCACGGCCGGTGTATGTACAAAGGGCGTGGATATTGGCAAGAGCCTGTCCTTGGGCGTCAACGGCAGCCTTAGCCTTGCTGTTGGCATCCTCTTGAGACACGGTGGAAGTAAATGGATAACCATCAACCATCCTATCGTTTACCGTATAAGTTCCACCAGTGCCAGTACCACAATTGTTACGGGTAAACGTACGTGTATAAGTACCGGTATATACAGGCACCTTCTCGCACTTACCTTTCACGTTAGCCACATCCTGACCTTGAGCCTCGACGGCGGCCTTAGCCTTATTGTTGGCGTCTTCCTGAGATACGGTAGACCTGAAATCTCCTGTCACCATAGTCTCGTCTACAACAACCTTAGTACCATACTGGGTCTCGTCACAATTGTTACGGGTAAATTCCTTGCTGTATTTACCATGATATACGGTCTTCTCCTTACACTCACCTTCAAGGTTAGCCTGTTGTTGGGCGTTAGCCTCAAGATCGGCCTTAGCCTTATTGTCAGCATCCTCCTGAGAGATAATAGAGAAGTACTTACCAGCGGCTACGACATAAGTATAAGGTTGACCGATATGGAACTCATCGCAATTGTTCCTAGTCACGGTCTTCTCCATTCTTACGTTATAGTAGACGTTAGTCTGGCAGTCACCACGCTCGTTGGTGATAGCTTGACCTTGCGCCTCAACAGCGTCCTGCGCCAGCTTATTGGCGGCATCCTGTGATACTGTAGAAGTGAACGGATAGCCGGTACACATCTTCTCATCCACGGTAAAGTCAACAGGCGTAGAACCTTCAGGACAATTAGTTCTCTGGAATACCTTAGAATACGATCCGGTAAATACCGGTATCTTCTCACAATTACCCTTGATATTAGCTATATCCTGACCCTGAGCCTCTACAGCGGCTTGGGCTAACTTATTAGCCTCCTCCTGAGATACGATGGATCTAAAGTCACCTTCTACCATAGTCTCGTTAACAACCACATCCGTTCCGTATTGAGTGGAGTCACAATTGTTACGGGTAAAGGTCTTGCTAAACTTACCATAGTAGATGTTCTCCTTAGGCTTACACTCACCTTCCAGATTAGCTTGTTGTTGACCATTCTTTTCAATATCCTCAAGAGCCTTCCTGTCGGCGTCCTCTTGAGAGATAGAAGACACGTACTTACCCTCAGGTACGATGTAAACATATTCCTGACCATCACTGAACTTATCACAATTGTTACGGATAAAGGTTTTCCTTTGCTCCTCGTTATACCAGATGTCAGTTATACACTCACCATGCTCATTAGCGTACTTCTGTCCGTTAAGAGCTATATCCTCCATAGCCTTGGCATCGGCGTCCTCCTGTGAGATAAACGACTTGTACGTCCGTTCCTCAACCACATACAAGACAACCGAACCGTGCTGGTTGGCTAGACAGTCATCCTTGGTAAACGGCTGAACCATCTTGATATTATAATAAACGGGCTTGGCATCTTGGGCTATCATATACTCCTTAACAACACTACCGTCCTTTGACGTTATACGGAACTTAGCCGTACAGATCTGACCGGTGTAATTAGCCTTGTATACGATGTTAAGCTTATTATCGCCTACCCCATGGCTCTTGTCGTTAATGGCAAAGCAATTACCCTCAACGCAATTCTTATCTACTTCCCTTGCCATGTCAATCCTCCTCTATTCTCCATGAAACATTATCTCCGGCCTCTACCCTCACGATCTGGGTATCACCATCCTTATTAAGCGTCAACCTTTGCGGATCCACGTTAAAGGGTGGTTCCGGTTCCGGCTCCTCGCTGCCATCGCCACAAGTGCAACATACCAGTTCAATATCATACTCGGTATTGGACTTGATATCGATAACGACCTGACCGTTCTCACTAGTCACGTTATCAAAGTCATGATCAAGTATAATATAAGGTATATCATTAGGCTGTTGATTGATATTAACAACCTTGCCATTCAAGACAAACATCTCATGATGCTCCTCGTTATCCATGTTCTTAGGCATGGCTATAACGAAGCTAGCGTCATACAGGTCAGTGGCTCCCGGATCCTCAGGATCGGCGTACACCACGTATCTGCTATCCTCGTCAGGTATCTTAACGGATAGCCCGTTGACGTTCATAGACACCATATAGCATTTACTTACCGAACCACCAAGGGTAAGGCAGGAGGCCTTGACCGAGGCGGAGTTAAGCTTGGCGTTGATGACCGCCGTCCCGCCATCCATGTCAAACATGATATTGGCCGGATCTACGCTCACCCGCTCAATACCCTTCTGGGTTATGGTAGCGAGTTTCGTTACCTTGCCTTTCTCGACCGCTACGTAAGTCTCCCTAGGCAACCTACCCATCCATCCCGGCTCTACCTTGATCGCCACCTTGTCGGGACCGGTACCGGAAATCTTGTCGTAGGACACCCATGAGGAGCCTTGCTCGATCTTAGCAAGAATATCTTTTAAATTATTCATATCATTCCGCTTGAGTTATAGTCCATTTATCACTCTTGCCTACGATAATCTCCAGAATCTGCTCACCGCCCTCAGGAGGATACTCGAAGTTAGTAGGCTTAATCTCAAACACGCTGGCGCCACCACAACCAAGATCGCAGATCATGTCCGGCAACCATCCCTCCTCGAAAAAACGCTCTATAAGCTCCCTGACGGCCTCTGAAAAAGAATCAAGCTCCAACCTGTCTGCTGGGACAGACCCTTTCTTAAGTGTCTCACCACATACCCAACCGTCACACTCGGAAGCCAAGACCGTATCATACACTCTCTTAGCCATAGCATGAAGTATTTAAAATATTACTATTCAATGTAGTATATACGATATTAACATCAGCGAACTCATCGCCCATGCAATACCTTTTCTTGAACTTAATGGATCTACCAGAAACGACATACCCGTCGTTAGGTACGATAGTACCGCAGTAGGTCACGCTAAGAACATTCAGAGGCTCGTATCTTAACCTTACGGCCTGCACTCCCTTAAACGAATCCCTTTGGATGGACGCCGTTGCTCCAGATACGGCAACCAGCTTCCTTACCAGAGACTCGATTACGCTATTCATGCCATCTCCGTTCCTGATATCTGCCTCAGGAAAAGACTGACCATCATATATGATCTGGGAACTGTAGATACTACATTCATTCCCCGGTCTATATTCCGGCTTACATGGATTACAGTTATTCCTCATATCAAATCAATTTATTAATCATTCTCCTTAATTCAAGTATCTCAGCATCCCTGTCCCGTATAGCCTTTATCATAGCGTTAAGGACATCAGACATATCGCAATTAGGGGACAATCCCAGCGACTCCACACGAACCTTATCACCGGGGTAAATACAATCGGTACTCATGTACGTAGAGCACGGTACTTTCGTGTCGTCTACAGTAGGTCTGTATTGTTTTTTGTTGCAACCGTTCATCACCAAACCTCCTCTTCGGTTCCGCTATCGCCACCGCCATTACCGGCGTTGACAAGCTCGTTTATAATCCTCTTCAAATCCAGAACCTCACGATGGTATAAATCTATCTGCTTATCCCTAGACGCTATAATACGCCTCAATGAGTCTACAACGACAGAGATATCAGTGCCTTTCTCTATACCGTCCACCACCAACTCATCACCTGAGTATAAGACGCATTTATCATATAAAACTATAGGACATCCATAGCCAACACAAGGCTCGTCCTGACAATCCCTATCGCAAGGATCACAAGGATCCTCAGGGCATTTGTTAAGAAACCTATCTATCTTAACGCCATGACAGCATTCTTTAGGACGCTCCCTCGAATGATCATGACAACAACCACCTGTATTACACATATTAATAATATTAATGTTTTTAGCAAAGATACTTATTTGATTTGGAAACAAGGTAACATACGTTATTAAACAACGAAGCCGAGAATTATTCCCGGCTTCCACAGATTGTAATATCAATTAAATATTATCGTACAACAGATCATACGCTAAACTTCCAAAAGCTAAAAATAGCAGCACAAAGGATAGGTTAAATTCCATCATCCACTTCTGACCATCACCCTTGCCTACCCTCTTGGCAAAACCTTCTCTTTTTAAAACCATCAAAGTGACAGGCTCATCTTTTAAATCTATTCCAAAAGAAGAGAGGAATGATTTTATCACAAGAGACGACGAAGGATATTTAACAACATCAGATAATTTTATACTCTTATTCTCAATATCTCTAGCCTTATTCATCAAATCAGTTATACACACATATTTTTTATCCCTCATCTTCCCTCATATTTAACAAAGTCATAATTATTCACGATATCACATAAGTCCTTTTCAGGCAAATCAAACCACTCTCCCAATTTTCTACATTTACTATATTTATTATGAATAGCTGATTCTACATCTCTATCAGACACAAACATCAATTTAACAAAAGGAGAAAATGTAGAAGAACCTTTTATCCTCTTAAATGGATTAGAAGATCTACCTATTTTGTATAACAGCGTATTTTCATCAAATGCTATATATGTTTTATAAGGCTTATCTCTTTTAGTGTAAATATTTTTCATGGAAAATATAGACAGATAAATATAATCTATATCAAGTATATCCATTAAAATCCTACACTTGTAAGGATCTTCAATGAAAAGCATATCCAATTTAAGTATTAAATCCTGAATACGAATATACTGATCATTGTCCACACGAATAGTCTTTCCAGATAACGTATCTACCACCTCAACGCTATCTCTCATATTAAAATATTTACGTGAAAAATAATCCAAAATTACGCTATGCTCACAATCATCCATATTAATAAATCTGTTAAACTTATTAAACTACATACAAGCTTTAAAACATTCCTCAGGAACCCGAGGGTTCCCCTGGAATGTAATCCCGGTTAAGGGATAAGTCAGGATCGCTCCTGTTAGTACCCATCGCCAATGTTGGAAAGGGTTTCGCGTAGGCGGCACTGTTTCACCAAATACGCTACTCCTTTTAACCACCTGCCTTAGAGCAAGGGACTTGGGTAAACATCCCTTGGTAACTATATATTCCTGACCAACGTAGCCTCTATTTCAAGGCTTAGGCTAATAACCTGACCCTGTTAAAGGGTATATTAAAAACGACTAATAATTTTTATCGATTTTAATACTATTTGAGGTTATTATGGAAAACACAAACGCATTCTTACCAATAACATTGATCCTCTTGATCAATATTCTCAATCCATTTCTCGCACTCAAGATTAAGGTCAGCGTACTCCTGCCCCTCTACCATCAAAACCTCACGGGCTTTGGCGTTGGCATCCTCTACTGATATCCATGATCTAAACCTATTGGCTTTGATAGAATAATATACCCTACCTGATTTATATCCAAACGGACATACCTTCTCAAACCAATCACCGATCGTAGTATTATAGAATACAGGTGAGCAACTACCTTCGGAGTTAGCCTTCTCCTGTCCTTCTTTCATAAACTTCCTATAAGCTAACGTATCAGCATCAATCTGGGATATATCGGATATGATGGCTCCGGCTGGCAATTCATACACAATACCTTCTTTACCTGATGTCCCAGCCTCACAATCGTTCTTGTAGAAAACGCCACGAAAAGGCTGTGAGGCCCAGTCCTCGCAGCAAGCCCCGACGGAGTTGGCCTCCCCCTGCCCGATCCGTCCCAGCTCCGCCCTAGCCTTATCATTGGCGTCTTTCTTGGATACGTATGACACAAACCTGCCTTCCTCTACGCATATTTGTTCCTTGGACCCCTTACCACTTACGCAATCGTTCTTGATAAACTCATCGCATACCTGATCATTATACCATACGGACGGTATTATATCGGCGTATGTGTTGGCGTAATCCTGACCGTTGGCATTGACATCATCCTCAGCCTTACTATCAGCCTCTTCCTGCGTATCGCCAAAATAAACATCGGCCGGGACCCGGTAGTCAACAGAGCCGCCCACGTACCCGGCAGGCGGGTTGTTTTTGGTGAACGTCCGTACTATTTCTTTGTTACCGTATACCATTGTCATTCACTTTGTCACAAAGATACAATTAAAATTCAAATCACAAAGGAAGAGCCTTTTTGCTTCTCAAAACCTTATACAAATAATCCCTTAACTGTTCTTCAGTAGTTATATATCCAAACTCAATCATCTTGGCTATATCAATTTCCAGTTCCATCAATTCTTTAGCCTTAATCTCTTCACCTACGGAATTTCTTATCATGGTCTCATGAAGACCATAAACGATAATATTTACAGACCTAGCTAAATCCTGTACCTTATCTTTAAATCTTGACGAATCTACAATCTTAGATAAAGCAGAAGACATTCTCTTGTAAGCATCACCAGCCTTATCCCTGTAATCTATAAGCTGATCATGAACAAATCTAATAACTTGAACCTCAAACCTTGGATTTATCCACATAGCAAACTTGATAAACAAAAACGGGTGCATCCATACTTGCTTCTTAGGTCTTCCAGATTTACCATGTTCTTTTACAGTAGACTTCTTAACTAATTGATTATCAATTTTTGGGCATTTTTGCCCAAAACTATTAATAGATAAATCTTCTAATAACGCATCAATAAACTCCTTTGTTTTAGTCGAAGATAAAAACACATCCATCTTCCTTTGCTCATTCCCTTCCAAAGAGTTCCATTGCCTAACCAACTCATACGCTTCGAAATAACCATCACTAGTTCTTTGAAAAACGTTAAAATCACCCATTTTTCTCGTCAAAACATTAACCGTCTTCATTTTTTAGTCTAATTTTGAGATTAATAATTAAATAGTTTATGTCCGCTCCCTCGTGAGAGTCGGCGGACATACAAAAATAGCCAATTGGTGTGACAAACACAATCCAATTGGCTATTTTTAATATCCTAAAATCAGGACATTAATTACCCATTACAAATCTTATCCTCCAAAGCATAAAGAACTTTCGCTACGGTCTTATCACCACTTACCTTCACGCAAGACTCACCAAGATCCCGGACATCTATAGCCTCCCTGATAGTTGTAAGCTCTTCATATATCTCCTCTATCACGTCAGAGATCTTGACGCACTCATCAGAGTCCTTATACTTTGACCACTCTGGGAGATCACCCTCGTAGGGTACGCAAGTGGACGGAGTTATATGTGAACAATTATACTTTTTCATACCAGCAACCTGTTAATATGTTCCTTTAACGATCTTACCTCATCCGGGCATAACCCGCAATCATTATCGCACAAGGATCTTTGTAAACGAATTATCTTGCCCCAATAGGATACATCGGGCTTGTCCCCGATCCTATACCTATGATACCTCATGTATCTACTCCACTGACAAGATAACCATTCATCCACGGCCTTACATAGATCCGATCTATCAAGGCTTAATATACTCTGAGCGCCCATCCAGAATCTCCTTTCTCATTTCTTGTACCTCCTCGTCAGGCGGGCATCCATATGGCAGGTTCTTGATCCACTCACGGATCTTCTTCTGCATGTTGAGATAGACGATACCCACGTCACCTATGGTACGGGTCTGTTTGTATATGCTCACCACGTCACGCTCCATGGTCTTCAACGGATCAAGCATGACCATACAACCGGCGGTGCTTCTAGAAGCGTATTCCATATCGCTAACAACGGTAGAGGAAGCACGATTCATCATACTTCTCTCAATTCTTTCCCTCTCGGCCTTTAACGCCTTTTCCTTACAAGTATTACAACCCACGACTAAATATTTTTATGTTTAACAATCCACGCAATTAGTAGCCATCTCAAGAAGTTCTCCGACACGATCAATGATCTCATGAGCGGCCTTTATATTATCCAACCTCACGTTAGCCTCCGCTACAGCCATAAGCGTCTCCATCTCCTGTATCTTATTTATAAGATCCTTATCCTTGTCCTCGCATAGGATATCAGTCTTAATCCATAGCCGATCAAGACGTCTGCGTATAAGATCCGTCTTAAGATACTTGCGACTGAAGTTGTAAGTAGAAGGGCTACCTATGATCTTGATATCATATATACCATCAGGTAGATCAAGGTACTTGACATTACAATCATCGTAATTAAAGCAATTGAGGCCTAATGTTAGGCTAGTAAAGGTATTGACCTGATTCTTGCCAAGGAACAACGTAACGGGGTCGGACATGCCCGGCGTAGTGATCTCGATAATCGCCTTCCTGTCCTCTAGTAGCCCCCACTCAGACTCATCCAATACCTGAAGCACTTTGGGATCACGTGTCTCTAGCACCTGAAATGACAGCCGAATATCATTCATATTAACCTTCTTATCGTACCGGCACAAGCTATCGTCATAACGGGCTTGCATATCAAGATCCGGGACATCGGTATAATATGTCTTAACCTCATGACCGTTGATAAACACAGATGTTATCTGGCAAACATGAGACCTAGCGACATCGAAAAACACCATCCTTACATTACCCTCATAATCAACTCCAGATGTCGGGTATGTCAATATCTGGGTATTATACTCTCCATCGTTACGTCTAGCCACGACAGTAATTACGATAGGTTTCTCTATATCGTAATCATCCATAATAATCCTAGCGGCGAACTTATCATGAATTATCTTCGGTATGATATTTATCTGATTCATCTTTACTACTTTTAAGCAAAGATACAAAATAGGGTCATACCAATACAATAAACCTACTTTAAGATAAACCCTAAGGCATTCACTATATCATCACGATCACCGATAAAACCTTTATCAATCATCATAGAAAGCAAATCAGTAAGAGTAAAAAAACCATAATCGTCAACATACGGTCTACTTAACAAAACAAACAATATAGATATTATGCGATTGTCTTCCTTGGCAATATCAAATAGCTTCAACATGTCATCTGACATATAATTTCCTACATTCAAACTTACCATGTCGGACAATGGCAGATAATCAATATTCCCATCACCACTATGAATAAGATTGCTACAATAACTCAATATAGGATCAACGCTATCATCATAATCATCAGAATCGCAATTGACATAATCTACAATTAAACGCATCACCTTATCTTTCAAATAGAGAGAAGAGCATTTAATAGCCAAATCCTTAACATCCCCACCATCATATTCCCCAAGAAGCTCTATCATCATAAATATATCCACCCATATCATAGACAGTCGTTCGTCAACAACATACATGAATGTGCCAGAATCCATCAAATCTTTGACTATATCTTCAGATTCATCTAAAGAATCAAATAATGATGATACTTTAAAAAGTTGCTTCTTATCATCAAACACCGTATAAAAGTCATGTGATTTTATATTAACCATAATATTAGAAATTAAAATTGTTAGACAAATACTGCGATTCAATATAATCGTCAAGGAACGGTGTGCTATTATCAGGAATCCACACCTCATCAGACAACGCGGCCATACCAAACTCATCAACTATCTCATCTCCAGACACATAATCATAAGCCTTGACGCCAAATATCTTAATCCTTTTAACCTTGCCAAAAACGGACTTGACTTCCTTTATCTTCCTATCCAACTTCCTCACCCCATCGACGAACTCAGAGAAAGTGACACCACGCTCATCTAAATAGCTCTTTATAGCCCTCTCTATGGTCTTGATACTAACATTACCAAAGCCCTTCTTCCTGACCTTGTTCTGAACCTTTTCCTTAAAAGAAATGCTCACCCCGTTGTTCTTGGAGGACACAAAATCCTTAAGGTCACGTTTCCTGATCGAATCCATGGAGTCATAAACAACACGCTTGATATCCTCGGCACGCTTCCTATTGCACTCATGGGCTTTATAGGTAGGATTATTTATATTTCGTTCATCCTCTAACTTTTTATACTCGGAAGGGCAGCTATCCCAATAATAATACCTCGCCTTGTTACTATGTACAAAAAGGTCAGGATGCTCCTTCTTCACCTTCCTCACCATAGCATAATAACCGTGGACAACAGCCACGTTAACATAACTGATCAAAAGCCACCTAACTAACTTTATCTGATAAGCGAGATTATCACCACCAAGACGATGATGCTTGATATAGTAATTAACTATTTCATTCACAAAGTAATAGAACCACTTGATGTTGTATTGGATCCCCAGCGTCCTAAACCTTATAGGGTCAAGGCATATGATAAGAATGCCTATCAGTGTCTCCGATATCGGCTTCTCCAGTATCTCTGACTTTGATGATGATTGACGCTTTATCCTAGGGTTATCGCAACAAGGATTAGCATTGTCATTAAACAAATAAGGTAGGATGACCTTGCCGGAATCCCTCCTCAAGGCTCTATTTTCTTCTGACATCCTCTTTTTTTCAGAGAAAGATACGAATTGGTCGAATATTAATGTTAAATTTGCCATATGTTTAATTTTGTTATAGTACAAAGATACTAAAAACTTTGTCATTTCAAAATGAGTGCTTGTGAAAGTACTCATTTTTTTTGTTTATGATCACGGCTTTTTACGGCTATCGCTATGGTCGAAATCCAACTTGGACATTGCGTAGGGAGACTATCGTAGGGATAGTTAAGAAAAGAGATGAATTTATTTATCCACCTTCTTTTATAAACACAGTTGTCTATTTTGTGACATGTGATATAAGGAGCTTCGCCCCTTAAGAAGGGAATCTCATTATAAATCCTTTCTTTATTTAATTACTTACTATCTTTACCTCATAAGTTGATTAATTAAAAAGCATTAGCTAACGCTTTCTTATAATTTAAAGTATATAAGTTAATTACATTAACTTAATAATCTGTAGTAGATTGAAAATCTAAGATCTTAATAATAATGTATATCAATGATTTAGTTTAGTGTATTTTTGACACCTAATTATGTTATCGATGGATCTTTGATCGACAAATAACTACCTACATCAGACGTTAATGCATTGATATGTTTACTTCTTTCCAACGCTTAAGCGTAATATGCCAAGGGGAAAAGGGAGGTGGGCTACGAGTCGCTCCGCTCCTGGCCGGCCGTGTGGGGATACCTCCTGTCCTGCCTCACGGGACCGCCACATTCCCTTTGGTGTCAACATAGATAGACCTCAAAGAGATATTGCCTCACCTAGTGTCTACTAGATAAGGGATTTTCTTCAAGACAGTTTCTGGTTGGGTAAAAATCTGGTCAAAGAGGTTGTTTGGTCAAAGACAAAATTATATATTCGCGATGCGGTCGGTTGGATGAGCGGTTTAGTCGGTGGTCTGCAAAACCATATACCCCGGTTCGAATCCGGGACTGACCTCATTTTGGTTTTGGTTGATACGTGGGTAAGGGTCAACTACCCACAGGCTAAAGACCTGTGGGCTTGAAAAAGCCCAAGTTGATTAGTCTAAGCACTTCGGGTGCTACGTTAGGAGAGAATATATAGTTACCAAGTGGGTGTTTGCTCAAGCCCCCTGCTCTAAGGTTAGTGATTAAACAATTCCGTGAGGTAGGGATAGTGTTGCTAACGAAAACCTCTCCATAACATTGACGATGAGCATTTAACGGAGAAATCCGACTTATAGTAAAATTTTTAAAAAAAAAGAATGGTTTACGTAATTAACAAACAAGGACAGGCACTTATGCCAACTGAAAGGTTTGGTAAAGTGAGAAGGCTATTAAAGAATGGTCTTGCCCATGTTATGTACCGTATTCCATTCACAATTCAATTGGATTATGACACAACTAACTTCATTCAGCCCATAAGTTTGGGTATAGATGCTGGTAGCAAGCATATCGGCATATCGGCAACGACAAGTGAGAAGGAATTGTATGCAGCAGATGTAGAACTTAGAAATGATATTGTAGAGAAACTATCTACTCGTAGAGAACAAAGAAGAACTCGTAGAAATAGATTGCGTTATCGTAGGGCTCGTTTCAATAATAGGGTTTCATCTAAAAGAAAAGGTTGGTTAGCACCATCTATTGAAAACAAAATCCAGACTCACTTAACTGTTGTAGAGAAGATACATAAGTTTCTGCCAATAACTAATATTATAGTAGAAACTGCTGCTTTTGATATACAAAAGATTAAGAATCCAAGTATATCAGGTAAAGAATATCAACAAGGAGAACAACTCAACTTCTTTAATGTGCGTGAGTATGTGCTTCATCGTGATGGTCATCAGTGTCAACATTGCAAAGGTAAGAGTAAAGACCCTATCTTGAATGTGCATCATATTGAGTCGAGAAAGGTTGGTGGAAATTCAAGTCAAAACCTCATAACACTTTGCGAATCTTGTCATAAAGCATACCATAAAGGTGAAATAGAACTCGAAGTTAAGCGTGGCACATCATTCAGGGATTCTGCATTTATGTCTACAATGCGATGGAGCTTCTACAAGAAGTTGAAGAATATCTATCCTAATGTAAGTATGACTTTTGGGTATATCACAAAGCACACTCGTATCACTAATGGACTACCCAAAAACCACTATGTTGATGCAAGGTGTATAAGTGGTAATCCTACTGCTAAACATCTTGAATATTATTTCTATCAAAAGAAAGTACGTTGTCAAAACAGACAAATACACAAGGTTAATTTCTTGAAAGGTGGAAGGAAGAAACTCAATCAAGCACCATACTTGGTAAAAGGGTATAGGTTATTTGACTTAGTTGAATACCAAAAGGATTTGTATTACATATTTGGAAGAAGAGAGAGTGGTTTCTTTGATATTAGGAAACTTGACGGTACAAAAGTAAACAAAGGCTCTATTAGTTGTAAGCAGATGCGATTGATAGATATAAGAAAAACAATAATAATTGAAAAGCGAATGCAAGGCGCAATTCATCCCATAAACTAAAGATTTATGGGTTTCCTTGCGAGTAAATTTATGAATGGAGGGGATTATGGTAGATCATAATCCCTTCCTTTTTGGAGGTTCAAAATCTGACTCCCATCTAGCTATATCACTTATCCTGAAATCGTCCATCATAAAATTTCCGTTATCCATACCATCACCTCGTGTATTAATACCTAGGTTATAAGACCTAAGGGAAAGCGTATTATTGGTTTTCGTGTTAATAATAAGTATACCATTAACAAAACATCTTAATATGTCATATTCATTACTGCTTCTGACTATAGCTATATGATACCATTTGTTTGCCTCAACTCTATCAACATGCCAACCAGCTTGTTGAGCTTGAAATAAAAAATAAAAACCAGTACCTGTTAAAACTACACCAAAATAAAAAATACCATTAGGATATTCATGCTCAACCAAACAACTTGTAACAAGATTGGTTGACTTATACCAAAAGTCTATAGTAAATGGATGACCGTCATAAAACAGCTCAGGCAATAACGATTCTTTGGTGTTTATGATAGTATAAAGAAAAGGATCCGTTTTGTTATATTGGACACATTGTATTGAGCCATCGGTGATAAGATTGCCATTATTGGCTATAAAGAGATTGCCAGAGGGAGTAGGATTCCCCTCTACCTTAAAATTACCATTGAATCTCATTAAGAATCTAGTATGATCGTCAATCACCCCCCCCCTAGTACATTCAATCATTCTTCGTCTCATAAAACCTTCATCTTCTTTAGCAAATATATTAAAACCAATAATATCAACAACACACTAATTGATGTGATAGCTATTGGCCATCTTGATCCTTTCTTATCATCTACATCCTTATGCTCGATGTCTGTCTTCTTATCAATATCCTCAATACCGGTGATCGTCTTATCAATGCCAAGGGAATCGGCCGTCACCGTGCTGTCCCGCCGGCCAATGACGATATGGGTATCTGTCTGCGAGGACACCGGTCGCTCCCCTGTGGCAGGATCAACATCCTTGTCCGTATCGAACTCTCTCTCCGTTATAACAATATCGGCATTAAGATCAGATGTCTTGATCTCTACGATCTTCCGATCCATGACCTCATCTATCATCGTCTCTATCCTGCTGATCAACCGGCTATCAATAGACGTTTCGCTAACCTGCCTCCTGCTTCCACAAGAGGACAGGGATAGCGACAGACCTAAACAAAAAACAGCCTTAAGACTTATCCTTAACCTCTTCATCAGCTATCTTCTTTATATCGTCAAAAGCGTCATCCGGTAAGGATTTAGCCGATCCGAAAAGTTTCAAGATATTAACCCTGTTGAATATACTCTTAAACACCTTTACTATATAAGTATCAGGGAAAGCCTCCCCTATCGTGTTAAGGAACAACATGACATAAGCAACAAGAGCGGCATAAACACCATATTTGGTCACTACCAATATAGCGGAAGCGTCATCCTCCTCGATACTCAATGTCTTGTATATCACGCATAATGTCATGACTATAAAACAAGACAGGAAAAACTCCTTGAGTATCCCTACCAGCCTGACCTCCCTGAACCACCGGTATAGGGAGAACCGGCGTTTACGGCTACGACGGACTTTCCACTTTCTGGCGCTCTGGATAAGCCTTGCTATAAAATTAGCCAACAGCACTACAAGAAGAACCTCCAGCAGATGATGAACCGGCTGGAAATAAGCCCAACATGAAGTACCATAAGCGATAGCGATATTCCACAAAGCCCCAATCTTATCTAACATACCCTTATTGCCCATTACTAATGTCATTTACAAAATTAATCACTATGGCATTAAGTACCTAAAACACCACGGCATGTATACCGTTCCTCGTGTCAAGACTATCAAAATGCAACCAATTCACCTTACCCTCAAGCCTAAAAGGATATGGAAGCATATCCTGATGATCTAAAATCAAACCTCTGGCTTGTTCCGCCGTCATCGACTTGACATCGAAATCACCGGCCTTACCCAATACATGAGCGGATAGATAAACATCCTTCTTATCCTTGACGATCTGGCACATGTTGCATCTAAGACCACGCTGGGAAAACTGTCCTTGCTTATCCCAGTTATTACAATACATAGGCTGTTTGATTATATCCCTCCGTAATATAAGTAAATTATGGAGAAACTCTGTGTCAAGGAACTGCCACGATCTGTCCTTCCACTTATTGTAAGTATGAGGACATACTAATTCCACTATATCAAAATACGAACCTAATTCTTTTACAATATCATTTCTATTCATTTCAAGCTGGCTTTATCGTCCATTTCTGGGCGTAATTATTTTTTAATACATATATTTTCTCCATAGGCGTAGCGGGAGATCCGTTGGACTGGCCTTTCACGAACCCCTCCGGAGCCTGTTCCTGCCCCGTAGGACGTTGGTTCTCGTCAGGATAACTACTGCCGTACATAGATACACTAAGCCCGTAAAACTGATTCCTTTTCCCGTCCTTGGCCACAGATGTCATGGTAATCTGATCCCATCCCACCACAAGGTCGTAGAAGGAGTTTACGAAATCATCTGATCTTTTTTGGCTATGAGTGGAATAATTCATCCTAAACCATGTAATAGACCTCATCTCATAAATATAATCTGGCAGCTTATCCACTCTAATACCATTACTATGAGAAGCGTAAAAATTAGTAATATGATCCAATCCTCTACCCGACATATTATCATCATTCCAACCCGTCCTCCTCTCTCCATTCTTCCAGTCATCTAAAAAAGCAAAATCAGTAATGTTAGGATTTATCTTATCTACCTCAAAAAAAGGGAGGGTGTTTATATCAAAATAATTCCACATATCAGAAGGGCCTTGAGTTATATTCAACGAAGTTAATTTAGGAAGATCATTAAACTCCTTTATATACCTATCCAAATAACATGAAGATAATTCAAGGGTTTGAAGATTTTTCATATTCTTTATATTTCTTATCCCGCTAGATTCTATATCCCTAAGATCAAGCATATTAAACATATTTAAATAATACACCTCAGTCTTACTAGTTATAGCCTCAGGCATTTCAGTCATTCTTTGCCCTACATTTGAAAGCTCTATATAAATTAATTTTTTGGATCTTGACAACTTGTCTACAGGTATGCCATCATTAACATACATCGTATGCGATACGACCAAAAATTCAAGACCCGGAATATCTACGATCGGGAAAGCCGTCATCTTACAAGTTTGAATATTGGCATAATAAATATCACAAGTAAAATCTATCGATACAGCCCGTTGTACGTCCCTCCTCCCATCAGCGTAAGCATGATTATCCACAGGTACGTATTGCGATCCATCCTCCTTCCTGAACCACCACGTAGTATTTGGATTTTTCCTGTGTTGTATTGCCAAAGAACGGAATATGATACGATAATTATCCTGCCCTTGTACCTTGGTCATAGGGAACTGTTCCTTTATTCCATCCCCCCAATCCACATTAGCCATACCGGGCTTTCTGGATCTAAACTCAACATACGTATTATAAGGATTATCAACGACAGGATCGGGTACATAATTATAATCATCGGTATAATAATTTCTAAGTGCCCTGTCCCATGTAGTGAACCACACGAACTTATTTGATGAAGCCTCATATTTGTATAATGTCTTAGCCATTACCTATCTTGTTAAAATATTCTACAATAACATTCCTGTCCAATCCCATAGAATCACATAAATACTCCCCTTCTGGTTGACCCCCAAACGATAATACCTTATCCGTATCATGAGCTAAAACATCTCCATTGCCTACAAAGGTACGCCCATCGTCAAATACGATAAGCCTATATGGCTTATATGACCTCGTGTCAATATCAGAAGATCGTATTGACCTTAACACCGAAGCCTCTGGCGCCATACTAAACCTCCATCCATAATTATTCATAAGCACATAAACCATCTCCATAGGAGTCGATGGAGAGCCATTAGACTGACCCTTTATAAAACCAGAAGGTGCCTGTAATACGCCACTAGGCCTTTTATCAACAGGATTGGCAGCCAAATACATACTTAGATACAATCCATAAAACTGATTCCTTTTGCCATCGGAAGCAGAGGAAGACATAGTGAGATAATCAAACCCCATCACCTTCTCATATAATGTTGATATAAACGTATCACATCGACTTTGGGTCAACAAGGAGATATGCATATAAAAACTACTCATAGATCTCATCTCATATATATAATCCGGTAGATTACTTACATCTATATTACTATAGCCATATGAGGCAGTAAGGCTAGTGATATTTTCCAGCCCCTTGCCGATCATATACGGATGCCAGCTCACGACAGACCCATACCATCTATTTATATGGTCGAAGGTCCTTAAGCTAGGATTTATCTTATCCACCTCATCCATAGCCGGGCATGTATTAGGGTCAAACGATGACATGGCCACTCCCGGGGATATATATAATTCTTTTAGCTTGCTAAAAGACAGCCATTCCCTTGGATATACCCTAACCCTGCAACCTGCCAAAGATAATGTTACAAGATTAGGCCACATAAAGGGGAATTTCCTTATATTAGAAGACTCCGTATCATTAAAATCAGCCGTTCGACTTAGATTAATGCCTTTTAACTTAGTGAGCCTATCCCAATCGTCTGGTATGGATGTCAATGTCCCTACACCTAATTCGCTAAGTGTTATATACTCTATATTTACCGATCTACGTATCCTATCTTTAGGAATATCGGTTATATTCCCATCGCCGGTAATGGATAAGATTAAGTTGATAATACTTGGGGCGTCTAATATCGGGAACCCTACCATCATTATCCTCGATGTTTGAACGTATGTAATATCATTCGTAAAAGTCATGGTAATGACCCGCTCTTTATCTAGCCCATCAGCGTAAGCATGATTAGGCGCGGGGATATACTCACTCCCATCTTCCTTATAAAACCACCATGGATGGCTATCCGGATTCTTACGATAACTTATATCCCTTCTCCTGAACATCAACCTATATCGCCCGTATATGGATTCGCTCCTATCCTTCACGAAAGGGAATTGCTCTTTATTCCCGTCACCCCAATCGACCTCACACATTCCTGGGACCTTGGAATAAAACTGTATACTCTCATTGTAATTATTAACATCCAATATAGGATCAGGCACGTCATCAGTAGTATCATTCCTGTTAACGCCCCTAAAAGCGTATTTGCCTTTAGTAAAAAAGGTTATAGACCCTTTATTTGTGTCCTTACATATCAACCTCATATCTCTCCCTCCTCTATTCTCCTGAAATACTCGACAACCGGTGAGCTGTCCAATCCCAGATCGTTACAGATATCTATAGCCTCGTATTTATCGGCGAAATTATACTTACTCATATTATCATCCAACACGTCTCCGCTGAATACGGATACATGACCGTCCTTTACGCCAAGAACGAACGGGGTGATCCTGGTCTTCCCCGCCCGCCGTGCCCTCGTAAGGGCAGCCTTAGAAGCTGGGGCAGGCGCCAAGATCCACGTCTGCCCGTAGTTGTTGGTAAGCACATACACCTTCTCCATAGGCGTCTTAGGATTACCATTACTAACGCCCTTGACAAATCCATCAGGAGCCTGATAAACGCCAGACGGTCTCTTATTAGTAGGAGCTACGGCAGCATATAAATTTAAGGTAAGTTTATAAAACTGATTCCTGTTACCGTCAGAAGCCGTCTGTGACATCGTTATATAATCCCATGACATCATCTTATCATAAAACGTGTTAACGAACGTATCAGCCCTCTCCTGCGTATTTATAAATCTACCATCATTCAAAGTCCATATCCTAAATTCCCTTACCTCATACAACCAATCCGGAAGATCATCTACCGGCACCGTGCCTGAATTACAATACGTGCCCTGAATCTTATTCAACTTACCTCCTACCAGATCTTGTTCCCATGAGCTACCACCACCCATAAAGGTAACGCCTGTCTTATCATCTCCAACCTTATCCACCTCATCAAATACAGGTATATTATTCCGATCGCTTATAATGCTTATACCTTTTGCTGGAATAGAATTAAAAGCCGGATCATAAGAAGGAATGTTACACCAGTTGAAGTTAAAATCAGTAAGATTCTCCCATTCCGAGAATCTTCTCCAATTAGAATCAGGATCATCCCCGAAGTTAAAAACGCTATTGCATCCGAAATACCTCAGGTTTTTCATATTTAAAAAACCTTCCGGCCAATTACTCCATACGCCAGGATGAATAAAAGATCCCATACTTATATTACGAAGATTAACGCTCTTGCTTATCCTGTCATATGGGATATCGCCATTTTTTAAAACGGATCTAGTCGTATACAAATGAGATATATCAGGAAGATTAACTATAGGGAACTCATGAAGGACAATACCATCCATATTAAATTCCCTATCAATTACGTTAGAGAACCTCATCGTAACCTCTCTACGCCTGATATCGCTATACTTATGTGGGGGAACCGGTATGTATTGTGAGCCATCCTCTTTCTTATACCACCATACGGTATCATCCGGATTCTTCTTATACTCAATGTCAAGAGACCTGAATACAATCCTATAAAAACCATCAGATACCTTAACTAAAGGATATTGATCCTTTGTCCCGTCCCCCCAATCAACGTCCACGAATCCCGGTTTAGATGTCGAGAACCTAAGATTGCGATTAAAAGCATCCGCTAATATTATCGGATCGGGTATATAATCAGCGCCCTTGCCATCAAAACAAGGGAACCTATCCTCATTCACTATAAACGTGACATAGGATGCTACCGTATCGTATCCTGCTAAAAAAGCCATACTCTTAATTTATTGATATTATATCATAAGACACCCATTCCTTGTACCCGTTAACCATCTCATATACTTTGTTGATGGTCTTGCATACGACAGCGAACCCGATATCCACGTTAGGGAACTTCTCGTTAAGCTCATCAATAGTAAGTTCCCTGACAATACTCTCATCCCACTTCCTCATCTCCTTTACCTCCATAAGGATCGGTTTTCCGGTTACGCCTACGCTCATCACCCATTCTCCCTCACGGTTGGAATCAGCCAGATCGGGGAAGATCGTAACACCAAAAAGATCGGAGAGGGTGAAGGTCTCGCCGGTACGGGTGAAGGACGCCGCCGCCCCAGGCGTAAGGACCACCTCGTTCACGGCCAACAGGCTCGTAAGTTTCTTGGCTCCTCCTGATACCGTAGCGTTAAACACGACAGTAACATTACCGGTAGCGCTGTTAACGAACTTAATCTCATTCTTCTCGCTATTGATGGCCTGCAAACGTGACCCAGATACGATATTTACGATCTCATAATTCTTGTCGTAAGTGCTCTGTAGCGTCACATTGCCGTATTTAGTATCGATAAGGGTAATCCACTTAGCCTTACCGCCGACTATCTCCACAAGCTTATAAAACACGTCATTGCCGTCAGCGTCAACCCATCTAGCTATAGCACCCGGAGCGAAATTAGTCACCTCCCGATCTTGGGTATAACTTATAGTGCTTTCCGTAGGCTTATTAGCCAAAGTAACATAAAGGCATTGCTCTACGTCGGCTTCCATCTTAACTATCCCAGCTCCATCGTAATAATAATCAGGTACATTTTTCTCTCGTATCAACAAGATAGTACCTTCCTTAAGCTTGTCAGCATTGGTAGGATCATCCACAAAAGACTTCATCTGGATATAGGTATCAAAGATGATCGACGTACTCTTATCCTCTATCTTCTGATTGATATCATCAACGATATCATTAATCTCATCTTTAGTATAATAAGGAGATAGATCAACCTTAGGCCCTTCCTGCTCTAAAGCCTGAGTTCCATCCCACCAATAATCAGGAACATCCTGCTCCCTGATCCAGAAGCTGTCCCCCACACGGAGCTTAGCCGTGTTCTCCGGGACCGCCAGCCACTCATTCATGGCATCGACCGTATCAAATATATACGCCGTGTTCTTGCCCTCGGCTATACGTCTTACGACAGCCAACTCGCTCTCGACATCGCTAAGTCTTTCCTTTATATTATTGATCTCCCGCTCCAGCTTATCATAATTATCCTCCTGATCTATAGCATCGCCTATAGACATATAGACCTCATTGGTGAGCTTATTATAAGTAATACGGGCTACTTTCTCGTAAGATGTCTTATACGACCCAGCTCCTTTATGGGTATTACATACAAAATCATATGTATTCTGATATACTACAGATCCACCGGTATTTATAAAATTATATCCATCTTGGCTCATCGCACCTCCCTTGTATCCGACAAGCTCAAAAGAGCATTTACCCGTACCTTTAGACCCAAACCATGTAGCGTAGGCCATGAAATACGTCTCTTCAGGTAGGATATCATAATACTTAGCCCTTAAATCCTTAACCGACATCCAAACACATTCCTTACCGGAACCGGTATTATCACCACCCCATTTAAGAACTTCTCTAACAGAGCTATCTCCATTTCCGGGGCCAGACCAACCTACAGCAAGATTATCTATGGTGGGAACATTAGAATTAAGGGCTTCCGTCATCGTATCCAAGTCCCTTCCGGAACTTGACTCCCATAAATACCTGAAAGTGACATAATCGACATCCCCGATCTTAATGCCTCCGGTATTGCTGGGATATGTCTTTGTGACTAACTCATAATACCATTTACCATCACGAAAAGTAACCCTTATCCGCTCTACCTGCTTGGGGGATATGGAGACATAAGATCCTCCCACGGAGATATTATCACCATCATCCGCCCTAGAGGTACCGTCCTTTGGATCCTCGGGATCTATGGGGGTGTAGATCGTAGCCTGCTTATCTCCGGTGTTGATAATAACTATATAATAGCTATCCCCGTCAAGACCCTCGTCATGAGCCATGGTGACAAAACCTTGCTCGCTATCCGGTCTCCATTCAACGACAACCATATGCTTGTCCATAGGTATACCGGAAACGCTGTTAACGTAGTTGGTTGACGACATGAAAATAGCATGGTCATCATAAGCCTCATCCACACGCTGATGTTTCGTGGCCAGACCATCAAGACGTGATATCTCAATGGGGTCAATTACCTCGACCCCATTATAATCATACCACTTATATCCGATCATCGTATTCTCACGACGATATTTCCTTTTCCTTATGACCTCACCGCCGGCTAGGGCGTCAATCATATAATAATCATTACATACTTTAACCATAGCCTTGATATTAACAGGTTTGACATAAACAAGCCACGATAGTAGCACCAACAGGAATGGAAGTAAGCGTAGTCCCCACAGGGTAGGTAGGGGAGGATGACTCAAGCACCATTACCGACGTTCGCTCAACGACCATATTATTATCCATCAACCGACTTCCCTCCACATAGAACCGGCCATCGGCTACCTCATAGCACTCGCGCACCGGGACCATATGTCTTTGGCTTTTATCCGCATAATCACAGATCGTGACCTTAGCCCTCTCTGGAATAGAATTAAGCTCATCGCCAGCATGATAATCAGGGTGGTCGGAATACACGACATACAATATAGACTTAATGTCCTGTAATGCCGGATTGACCGTCCTGAATCCCTTTAAATGGATTTTATGACCACCAACCTCATAGCAGTCATCTACCTCCATGATATTAAGGTCACAGCTTATTACCGTCCAACCACTAACCGTATCTTGGGTAGGGGTGGTGTTCGTAGGATGATCAGGATCGGTTGACTCCACGATCTTATAATCAAACTCCCGGACATTAAGCTTATAGTCAATAGACTCCTGACGCCTTATCTTGACCGTACCATTCCCTGTATCATAGCAGGTATCTGTCGTATCCAAGAACCGATTCTCCATATCAGGCATCTCACACTCAACCCTACTCCATTTATTAATCATAGAGGAGTTAATATCGCCTACCTCATATTTATCGTCCTCTGACTGCGTAACCTCGTAGAAATGATAATACTCATATCCTAAAGAGTTATATATAACGATATTATGGATCTTAACCCGTTTATCGTTCTCCGTAACATAACACTGATCATAGTAAGATACATGCCTGTCACGAAGGTTCTCAAGCTCGCAAGGAGATCTCTTCCATCCAAAAGGGATCTCATCATATTCCTGATCTATTAAGATAGTGCCGTCCTCGCTCTCCCTTACAATGTACTTAACCTTCCTATTGCCTAGATCACCGTCATAAGAGACAACCTTATCCACCTCAATACGCTGTCCTTTGAAGAGATAACACTCACGATATACTTGAACGTTTCTATCCTCCATATCCGTGAAATCACATGGAACCAAAGAGAAACTCTCGGGGAGGGTAGCTAGGCCGGCTCCCGGGACGAAGCTGGCGTCATCCGACTCAAGTACCTCGAAACGGGTGTATCTGGCCTTTATCTTGGAGTCATAAGAGACCAGTCTACGAAGCTTGACATGACCGTTACCTCCATCGTAGCATTCAACGTAAGACCTAATGTCGCGTTCTTCCATATCATCGAAATCGCAGACAGTCCTTACCCACGTATCTGGCAAGGAAATGAAGCTGGCGCCCTCAGGCTGTGACGGATCGGTAGTCTCCAGGACTTTATAACTCTTATCCCTAACTCCTATATTGCCATCCCATGACGTAATGACCTCCAGCTTCACCTTACCGGCCGGTGTCTTATAACATTCTACAGTTACCTCAATATCCCGATCCTCCATATCCGTGAAGTCACAAACAACCTCAACCCAGTCATCACTTATACTGGTAATGAACTTACCTACTGGGTTCTCAGGATCGGTACTTTGCTTGATGCGATACCATTCCTTTCTGGTACCCATCTCATAATCAAATATCTTATATCCCTCTATCTGTACTCTCCCGGTACCGGTATCAAAGCATTTAAGAACCGGTATTATCTCCCTTTGAGTCATATCAGGGAAATCACATACTATACGATTCCATGTGTCGGGGATAGCGTCATACTCCGTACCGATAGGATTACTATCGTCTGTCGTATTCACCACCTCGTAATGGGATACCTCGGGATTCAGGCGGGGGTCAACTGACTCTACGCCCTCGATCTGGACCTTGCCCCCTTCCGTGGCATAACATTTACTTACGAATATCAACTCCCGATCAGTCATCTCGGCTATACTACAATCTATAGCCACCCATTCGGCAGGAACCTTATCTAATTCCGTACCGATAGGAGTATCAACATCCGAGGAGTTGACGATAAATATCTTCTCGGCCAGTATCTCTCCCTTATTATTCATATAGGTATGGATACGGGCCTCTACCTGACCACCCGGCGTGCGATAGCATTGGTTGACGATCGACACACGGGCGTCTTTGATGTTAATGAACTGATAGTCCTTTCTAGGGACATCGCTTACAAGTCTCTTTACTCCTTTATCATCGAAGTACACGTAACACCCGTCATTCCTCATCATGACCGGATACGTCTTTCCGTCTATTACAACCCCTGAGAAGTCATCTGGCGGAACGGAGAAACCCATGCTTCCGAATATAGAAGCCAGTCTCTTTAAATACTCATTAATCGCGGACATACTACAATATTTAAGTTCTTATGCCTCAAAGTTAATAAAAAAGGGGAAAGAATTGAATCTCTCCCCTTTAGGAATTATATGAACGCAAAAAAGGTCATTCTTATTTAGGTTCGGTCACGATAGCCGGACCAAGACCAGCGGCAGCACCGATCATATTAATCATCTCCTGAACACCCTCATGAGCGCCATAGCGTACACGTAAGATCAAGTTGATAGGATCATCGGCGATAACCTTTCCGAATCCCTGATCGTATCTATGAGGATTGAGCGTAATCTGGAAGTCAACGTACTGAGCCGTTTGCTCTACACGGCTATATTCGTTCATGAACGTCCGCCCCATGAAATCCTGATGTTTCGGGAAGCCGTTGAAATGAGCGTAACCCTTCAACTCATCATCCATCATATTGCCGCCTACGTGAGTACGTGGTGCTTTGCTGGACAATCTCTCGAAATGAAGCTGATCCCACCAGATAGGAGATCCCTCATCCAAAGAATCGGGATAACCGCCACTAGCGCCTACAATCTCCACGCTATCCTCGATATAAGTCATTTTATCCATCAAGCACTCTGATGGAGATAACAACATTTCCTTGCCACGGAAACGGATACCGCACTTACAGTTAGAGCCAAGTTCCTGAGCCGACTCCAATTTCTTCCACATCCTGTTGCGGTATGACGCCGGGGCCTCGCTAGTGAATAATCCCTCAAACACCTTGTCACACTCATCGCACAACATATTGGTATATACCTCTGTCTGGAAGCTATGCTGGCAAGCCGCAGGAGTGCCGTAATCAGTGATCTCCAGTTCCGGGAAAGCCTGTTGAATTTCCTCCAAAGCACTATTTCCGCACTCGTCATCCGGTATAGTGATATAATACTTCTCCTTAGATACCTTGCAAGAACCACAGGCTGACCATGAAGCGGTACGAACCGTAGGATTCTCGCACATATCGGATGTCTTAGCGACGTAATAGATGATAGCCGTAGGATTAGCTTCCACAAAATTAGAGATCTCCTCGCTCGTCAATTTCTTAGAAGTGGCCGCAATATACAAACCCGATCCCTTGATCTGGCTCATCTTATTAACCGTATCAGCTACCACGTTAGGTAAAGATTCTACCGTAGTAGACATATCAACACCATCATCCTCCAAAGAAATAGAATAAAGATAACCACCCTTAACTTCCGTATAATTAGGAGGACAATCTGTACATCCTTTCATGATAGAGATAAGACGTTGAGTATAGTCATTAGGCTTAGCCCCTTTCTTCATAACCTTATAACGTGACATGCTACCCTCAATAGTCTCTCGTACGATCTTCAACCCCGGATATTGGGCACGAACCTCAGCCAAGGCCAGGTCATCACCAGTATCGCAAACCTCCATACAATAGAAGTTCACGTCCTCCGTCTCAGGCTCCGTAGCCTCGTTAGTACATCTTGTAACCGGAGTGATATCAATATAATCAGATACCTTACCACCTCCAGCGATAGGCTGATTCTTCATCCTCTCGATACACTTCAATACGGCGGGTAACAAATCAACCTCCTCGCAAGGATCGCACTCCTCGCATTGATTTGGCGTATTATCACAATCATCCAAAAGAATGGCGTCATTGATCTCAACACGACCCTCCTCATAGCCAAGAAGCTCAAAGGCACGACCAGCGAGAACCAAGCGAATAACGATACGGTCTCCTTTGGAAACTGAGAATGCCGTGTCATCAGAAACACCATTGTATCCTAAGATAACATCATCGACATAAGCATGATCTTTCTTCGGCCAAGAAGCGTAGATCTCCGTGATCTCGTTCAAAGAGAATAACGGCGTGGAAAAATCCTTATCATAGATAGAGCGGGAAGCCGCTTGTTCATTACGACCGATACGGATCTCATAACGCTTGTCGTTACGAGGCTTACCGGTAAAATCAATCACGGCCTTACAACCGTTCTCGGAAGTATCTTTAGTATCGTAAATACCGATCTGTCCTTCCTTCAAGAAGATGGAATCAACATCCACCATCTTAGCGTGTGGGGATACGAAAAGTACCCGGTCTTGCGGTCTGTGCAACATATTATCAATATTTTAGTTTAAAAATCATTTACCTAACACAAACATAATAATAAACGAGTTCACGACAATAAAACACGATTACGAGTGTATAGGCATATAAATAAATTACATTTTTTGTAAAAACATTATTTAAGCCACTTTTTCTTATACATCTTCCTCATCATATCAATAAGTTCATCGAAACTTTTTATATAACCCATATCTATAGCCCATATAAGATTGCCTTGTGTTTGCTCCAATTCCTTCAGCTCAGCTTCCGTGGCTTTATTCCTGATCATACTTTCATGGATATTAAAAACAATATAATTAAGACCCTTGGCGATCTTAACATAATCTACATCCTTAAATCTAGAAGCTGCCCTAGACAAAGCATTATACCTATCACCAGCCTCTATTCTATTAAGAATAAGCTTATCAGTTAACCACGTAACAACCTCGGCATACAACATAGGATTCAATTCCATAGCTACAAGAACCCATATATAAGGATTACACATAGTTATCCTGTTCTCGCCCCTACCAACCGTCTTATAAGCTCCAAACTTTTTCATTACTTTTATAAGAGACTCTTTTTCAACCATTTCCATAAAAACAGGAAATCCTGTTTCTATCATATATCCTTGTTTTTCAAGAATATAATATATTCGCTCAGCACTCTCCTTGTTAGAAAGAATATTCTCTATTCTCTTATCATTCCATCCCTCCTGAATCCTTTTCCTTGTATAGGCTTCCTGTAAATCAGTCAACGACATGAAAGACGTTTTAGTGTCTTGCTTGATAGTAACACCAAAAAGATCCCTATCCTTGGAGATCATAACAACATTAGTTTTCATATTATATATATTTAATTATTTAATACGACGCAAATATATAAATAAAAGTTTTACCGTAAAAATATATAGATAAAAAATATTCCAATATAAAATCATTATATTAAATATTTTGCAAAACACAAAACCATACTTACGATTTCTGGAGTCGGAGAAATCTCCGATTCTAGAAAATATGCATAGGATGATAAAAAAAATAAGCCTACCCATTTCTGAGCAGGCTTATCAATCAAAACTAACGTTGTTTATTTAAAAGAAGCCACATTATCCTTATCAAGCTGATACCTCTGCAACTCGTTCTCGTTAAGGCTGAATTGTTTAGCGACCATATCCAGAATCTCCTCCACAAGATAATCGGGCAGCTCCGGGTCGATGTCCGTAGATTGGATACCGGCGGCGTTGATATACCCCGACAGGTCCACCCTGACAGGACGGCGGTAGTACGTCATCTTAACCTCCTCGGTACGGAAGCCTGACTCGTAGACCACGACCTTCCCGTTCCCTATGGAGTAGAATGTCTCCCGATAGTCGTAAGAAGGGCGGTTATTCTCGTCTCCAAGAAGCTCATGGATATTCTCGTTCTTAGCCTCCCACATAACGAAATCAGTGACCTCACACCCTTTGTATGAGAAAACGCCTTTTATGTTAGAGAACCATAGATAGTCGTCAGGTAAGTTAAAGGACGTAGACTCAGGGTCATCCATCCTACCCGCATTATCCAACGACATCCAATAAACAAGAAGGTTTTGGATGGAGCGTATAGTCTCGTCATCCTTCCTATTGAGATAGTACTTAACCAACCGGTCTTGGGCCTCGTTGAACAACAGCACGAACCTTCCCGGATCAAGCTTAATCCCGCCATTGGCCAGATTCTGCTCGTTCTTCTGCAAAGACCTTAGATACGCTTCTTGGATTGTCATCGTTATTCCTCCTTAGCCTTATCACCTTCCTCTACGTCATCCTTCTTCTTAATATCCTTAACCTTCTTGGTCTTGGACTTATCATCGATATTAGACATAGACATGATCTCCTCATACTCATCTAATACATTAGCCTTTATGTTAATAAAGTCTTTCTTGGTAGCCAAGAACTCAGCGGATGTCCGAACGTCAGGTCCTATGATCTGGCCATTATATTGTAATCCGGATGGAGTCATATTGATACGACCATTTCGTTGAAGGACGTTTACGATACGGTAAAACTCAAGAACTTCCTTGAAATCACCTTCCAATGACCGATCCCAGATATCAAGCAGATAATCAACATTGGTCTTCTTCTCATTCATCCAGTTTGATAGAGATCCTGTATAATACTCATCCTCCGTGAAATCCGGGCGAGTTACGATACCGATGTAAAGAAGAAGATCTATGACAGCCTGACGATCGTCGCCGCCTTTCTTAAGGGCGCTGATAAACTTATAGCTGATGTTCATCTTATTGATCTCACGCTGCTGAACGAAATCCTTCATATTGTCTTTCTCCACGAAACAGAACATGGAGTTCATGAAGACAGGATCGCCATCCATTTCCTGAGGAGTCAACATGCCGGAAAATACAGCCAGATATAAATAAAATAGATCTACGGTATTAGCCGTATTATAAACCTTACCCATGAAGATCTTATCCTTAGCGTCATCCCAAAATTCTAAATTGGTTTGAGATAGATCCATCTGCGACATTTCCTCGAAAGGCTTCATGATATTATCTACCCGCTGTTTGACGAGCTTATCGATCTCATTCTTGTCAAGACCATTATAGCATCTTGATCTTGGATAAAAACCGGTGTTATAGGCCTTGGAGAAATCATCCCAAGGGCAACATACGTGAGTGGCGTTCTCCGGGAACGGAGCTTTAGCTATATTAGCGTCTTGAAAGGCCTGAGGAGCACTTCCATCATGTTTGCCTACAACCTCATATAAGGTATCTGACATGATATTAAAACCGTTTACCTCGGCCAATACCTTCCTTGATTTTAAAATTTCTTTCATTTCCTTTTTGCGTTACTTTAAAAAAGAGGAGAGGAATATCCTCCCCTCTAAAAACCAAATTACATATATGAAAAAACTTATCCGAAGTAGTTCGGTTGAAGCTCGATAATCAAGAACTTACTATTATCCATAACCCATGCTGCGGAAGCAGAGTGGCACCAGAATTGCTCTTTCATGCCCGGCAAGGATGATACGATCTCATTACCGTTGGCTTTGTGTGCCCAACGACCGTATTCATAACCCCACCACATACTTACACCTTCTGGTTTGATATAGAATACGTTGTTATTCATATTACCTAACTTAGCGTTAGCCGTATTAGGAATAGCGGAATACGCGTTAGTCGATCCAGCGTCAGTGATATTCTCGATAATACAAGAATAAGAGGATCTAGGATACATGCCATTCACCAACTCGCTACGATCTGTCATGTCGGCGTAATCCAAAGAAGGATCATGCTCGAACTCAACATTACCGATGCCCGGGATGAAAGCTCCCTTAACCTGAACCGGACCTAAGATCATGGCGTCATTAGTACCTGAAATAGGGTTAGAAGGCAACATCCTATCGCTTCCCATACCCCAGCTTAAGTTCTGCAAGGTAGTGAAGAACGATTCCCTGATCAACTTCTCTAAATTGATCATAGCCATAGCTCCTACCTTGAACTTAATCTTACGTTCCGTAATAGGAAGATCCTGACGTCCACGGAAAATATAAGATGCGGCAGCCATAAGCGTGTCTTTAGTAATACCCATCGGACGGCTATAGTAAATAGTGTAACCACGGCGAAGCTGACGATAGATACCTTCATTCAAATGGATAGGACCATTTTGATCCATGATAATACCACCTTCTTGCCACATCAACTGTCTGGCCTCCAACTTAACCAACTCAGCCATACAGAACACCTCCAACGTAGAGGCTACTTTGGCCGTACGCAAATCAAGTCTACCATTAACAGTCTTACCGATAATAGCCAGATCAGGAATATTACCCTCATACTCACTTCTCATGGCATTCATACGACGAAGAGCGGTCTCCACAAACTCCGAAGTGCTGTTCTGGGCGGCTTGCATGGACTTCATACCAGCATACATAGTTGTCTCACCCTCAACACCACGGTGGTTTCCTAAACGGAACTCACAAGTCATAGAACCGGCCTTGTCAGCCCCAGATACCTTGGAGAACTGGGTGCTATACTCTCCAAGAGCATGACCGATCTTCCAGTAGCGGACACCCGGACGTAATTTCTCTTTAGGGAAGTATTTAGCCTTACCACCGATAACACGACACCAATAACGTGTCAAGTCGCCTTCTGTCTTAGACGGGATCTCACCTGAGATAAGGATATTACAACCGTTAGCGGCATCGTAGGTAATAACATCATAAGCCGTAAACTCAGATGTATTCAAAACGATATCAAACAAGCTACCATCAATACCAGGTTTCAGATGATGACCTGAAGTATCCTCAGCCGTAACAACAGCGAATGTCTTTGTAACAGGTAAATCATAACGGAAAGAAGCTCCAATACCGTTAACGGAGATCGTAGCGCCGTTATTAATCATACCCATATACATCGGTACAGGGTAATTAGCGATATTAGAGAACAGATTCAACAGACCCAAATGATTCTTATCAGGGTCCTCATAATACCAGCTCGCCAATGAGCCTAAGTTATGCTCTACAAGCGAAGTCTTATAGTTCTTGGCATCAGTAAAGGCAATAACGTTATCACCATTCACGGTAGCCGGGAAACTTTTTGTAAGAAACGGATTCATTTTCAATATATTTAAACGTTATACACTCTTTGATCCACTCAGATCAAGGAAGTTAGCTTCTATAGTATCGTTATCGATATTATTTTTATTCTGCTTTCCTCCCTTATTGCCAGAAAGAAGAGTGATGGTCTTCTTATTAACCTCCATCTTAGCCTTGTTGGTTTTCTGTTTAAGGAACTCGTCCTTATTCATCAAGAACAAGGCCAGATCAGCGGCCATATCCGGATTTTTAATAGCCTCGGAATAGGCTTTATCTATAGCCGTATGGCCTTGATTGTCTATCGGCTTGGTAACGAAATCGACAGCCTTACCTATCATCGTGTCAGTCAACTGGAATCCTGAGCTTATAGACGTCTTAAGACCTTTCTTATAGATCTTCATCTGCTCAATCAACTCCTGTTTCCTTTTCTCGGATTTTTTCTTCTCCTCCTCGATAAGGTTATCCATCTCCTTTTTCAGGATATCATGGAACTTATTGGCCTTAGACTCGATAAACTCATCGCCTTTACCAATCATCATTTCCATATTATCCTTTATCTCATCTTCCGGCATACCCAGCATCTTATAATAATGCTGGATAACCGCAAGCTGATCATTTTTATTACTCATATCAAGGTTATCCAACGGAGCCTGAATACTCTGATATTGGCTTAATAGTTGACCAACGTTACCACCGGCCTTATCCACCTCTATCATCTTCTTCATGAAATCAGACATCGACCCGGTATCAACCTTGTCTTTCAACAACTCATCAGCCTTATCCTTGATCAATCCCTCCACTATATCGAGTAAATCATCCTCTTTAGTGATAGTAGAAAGATCGACTGGCTTGTCATCTACCATAATATCTAGGTTCTCGATACTGTCTATGATACCTCTGGCGGCCATCTTCTCCAAGAAAGATTTCCCGTTAAACACTGATACCACGTTATTATTATCAGTACCGCCTTCGCCAAGAGAATCCGGGTCTGGGTTGGTAGCATCGCCGCCCTTATCCCCGCCACCGTCAGCCGCTCCGCCGTCGGCAGGCTCTTTATTGGTATCACCTATAGGATTACCATCCTTATCATATTTACCCTCGATATTATTCTTATCGCCATCACCGTCACCACGGTAAAAAAGTTCCTCGACACTCATGGTCTTAAAACCCTTAGCGAAATCACCCATGTCATTCATACAATTTCCTTTTTTGCTTTTTTACAAAAGTATTATTAATCCAATTACCAATTAAATCAAACCCATTATAGTATATGACAGAATTTTACGCCAAAATGATTACAGATTTTGTAAAAATATTTACAAAACTTGTAATCAATTCTTGTTTATTATTGACGTAAACCTATCTGTATCAGAACGTTTGTTCCTAGCATCTATCTCCTTTTCCTTTAATTCCAACTTCCTTTTCTCTATCTCCTCACGAGATCTTCGCTCAGCCTCGGCGTTAGCCTGTCTGGTTCTCATATCCTCCTCCCGGATGTCCAGATCCCGTTCCTTCAAGGCTCGATCCGCTATGGCTTCCACATAATCCATGCCCTCTGCGTTGTCTTGGGTTCTAGCAGCCTGACCGGCGGCCATTATGCTCTTACCCCGTAAATCGAAGTTGCCCTTGATATAAGCCAGCTCCTTCTCCTTCTCATGCTCATCATTACGGGTCTGTTGATCGGCCTCGGCTTTTTGCTGTACAAGTCGTTGTTGATTCTGGTACTCCTCCTGTCTTACACGATCTGCGTAAGATCTGGCATCCCTTCCTATCTGATTCATCTCAGCCGTCGAGTTGGCATTCATCATTCTAGTGATATCAAGCAAGTCATTGCCCAAAGTATTCGTCTGTAATATATATTGCTTCAAATTCTCCAATTCCAGACGTTTCTTGGAATTAGAGACAGCCATAACATTAAGATGACGTAACGACAAGCTATTATCCGTAAGACTGACGTAAGCCAAGGACAGATCGCTGTTCCTGTACATCACGGTCCAATCGTATCCTTCCTTCTGGCATACTTGAGCCACGGCTAGATGAATATCCAATGTCCGTTTCTTGAAGTCATCGAAATCATTAAAGTAAGTCTGGGTCTGTAGCATAGTAGCGTTAACTCCCTGTTTTACGCCCGTAGAACTCTCGTATCTAGTTGACTGACCCATCGCTTGCTCGGATATACCTATCATCCTATAAGCCATCATATAGGCGTAAGACGCCATTTCCATACGGGATCTTATCTGATCCGTATTAGTAAGATCATATACACCGAACTGATTATATATGCTGCTCATCTGCGGATTCTGGTAAGGATTGTTTGTGTCATTACCACCTACACCCATAAATGAGACGGACTTAACGATCTGCATAAAAGTAGCCAAAGCTCCCTTCTTGTCCATCATATCCTTATATTCCGTAGGCAAGAATCCCAGGTCGCCTAAGAAGAACTTACCGATCTCCTTCTCGGCGTTATTGTATAGCTGGTTCATAGCAAGGTTATACATCATCTGGAACGGTTGTATGCGATCAGCGAGACTGGCCCCTATAAATCCAGAAACCGGAATGACATAATCATACAGACTGCTATCACCATGTATCTGATGAGGTATTGGATCCCCACCGATATATATAGGCTTATCCATTAAATTACCTCCGGTGATCTTAACGCCAAATCTAACCTCAGGGACATACTCCAAGATATAGGTGTTCACCTCAGGATCACTGACGGCTTCTGCCATGACCCTCTTCACTTTCTTTATACCATTCTTCTCCAAGAACTCCGGGAGAAGCTCATCTGTCACAAGCTCCTGATCCACCATCCCAGTCTCCGTCATGTAAGTTATTAAGAATACCGGTTTCATGGATACCCAATATCCCTCCATGACTCTAAAAAGGCGGGAATCTATCTCATATCTCTTGCCATCGGCCATACCGGAGTTGAAATATCCAAAGGGATGGAAGCGGGGCAAGAAGCGGGGCTGGGTGTGTTCCTCTCCGTCCGGCCCGAAGGTATGGTACTCTCCCATAGGAACACCATAGTAATCCTCAGCCGCAACGATAGATTCATAATCATGATACCCTTTCCATGGAATAACCTCATTCTCATACATACCGGTAATAGAAGGCTTCTTTTTCTTCTGATCATACCTAGTACCGTCATTGGATACCCATCCCTCGTAATCATCATCACCGCCCATAATCCTGCGTTTATCCTTGGCCGTCATCTTATGGCCGTATTTTGATATCAACTCAACACCCTCGTAATAATGAATACGGCCCACATAACTTCCATATTGCGGATATTTCACATCAGGATGGAAAACCTCCATCGGACTCCACACCTCCGGACGGTAGTAGTCAAATCCAACGAAATGATTGCGGAACATCTTACCGCTAAGGAGCCGGTCACGGAAATTCTCACGATCAAGCTCATCCATATAAAACCGGCTACGGTCTGACTCTATCGTATGGTCTCCCCATACAGCCGCCTGCGTCTTCCATCTGGTGCTCATGAACCTCTGGATATCGTCAGGGGTCATAGACACCTTGGCTTGTTGAATTTGCTCTGCGTAAGCCTGACGTTCCTCCTCGGAATTAAACTCATTGTATGTAGGATCAAGCCCGGCTTCTACAAGACGCTGATTGACGATAATATCCCACTGTTCTTGTATATGGCGATGAAGTAAGTTTGACATCGTGTCCTCATACTCACTTATAGCCATATCCCCTACCTCATTAACCGTATACTTATCCTGTAGATTTGTCAACCATCCCTCAAAAGCGTTTACAATACCACCTATGATATCATAATGCTTCAAGAAAGAGGGTATCCTTATATCACTCCTTAACTTCTGTACGTTCCTTAACTGTGGGATAACATCCGCCATCTCCATAAAAGATAACTTACCATCCGCCATCAGATAATAGTCACGGTACATTTGGTTACGATCATATTGTTTTAATCCTATCGCCTCAAGAGCGTCCATACAATCCTCCTTCCATTTCCTGTTCTTTTTCTTCGTGGAAATAGCCTGAGGAGGTAATCCTAATAGCGCCCCTTTTGCCGGAAACGAATGATCTCTATTGAAAATCTCCATGTCAATCTAATTTGTTTTTAGCAAAGATAAGTTATTAAGCAACACTAAACTACCGAAACGCACCTATAGATACCGATCCAAATGCAGAGGCATATATCTCATGGTGTTTATAAGCATCTTCCTTACGAGCGTTATTCATCTCATCTATCTTCGATTTAGGCATGTAGTTATTATCATCAAAATACCTAGCGAGAACCAACGCATGCCCGAAGGCTATTATCCTATCGACGTTCAATCCTGGCTTGTACTGTATTATTTCATCCAGTAGAGCTATATCATCGATCAACTCAATACCCTTGACAGTTATATCAAGACCAGTCTGATCATCATAACCAATAACGAAATCCTGCCAGCAATAATCCACGACGCACGAGAATAGCAGGTTCTGGTTGCCGGGGGTCGGGTATAGCCCCAGCTTGCTGTTCTGCCGGGAGCCGGCCTTCACATACTTATTGGCTATTGCCTCACCAGCAAACAGGAAGAAAGACGCTGGCATACCGCTTTTACGGTTAAGGTACTGCTCATACATCTGGTCAGCGTTCTCCATAAGACATATAGCACCATATCCCTTCTGAAGCACCTCACAAGTACGGCAAAACTGATCTATGGATGATGGGCGGGATACGTATGAAGCCACTATTCTATAGGCATAAGGATCTCGAATACCAACACGCCTTTTGAATACATAAAAAGCTCCTAATGAAGGGGTATCAGACTTAGCCTGTTTATAGGGATCTTGGCCTGCAACATAAATAAAATCATCAAACCTATTAGATTGAGGCATCTCGAATATCTGGACAGGAGCGTCAATAACACCTCCACTGAATGGAAAACCAGCCAGTTGTTTATTAGATTTAGTAGTACCAAGCTTATTGCCCGATTCAAGAAAAACATCACACAGCATGCCACTATATTGACCCGACTCAAGAAGATCGTTCTTATGTTTAATAGCGTACTCAACCGGGAACAGGTTTTGAGAAGAACTTAAAAAACAGTCATCAATCGTAAAAGGATAGAACATAGTATGAGAGGTATAGGCTACCCTGTCCTTTGTAGAAAGCTTCTTCCGTTCCTCATTAAGTTTATTGGTGCTAGCCTCGAAGTCTGTGGCGTCAATCTTGATCTTATTAAGCTTCTTATCATCAGGTTTTCCTAAATAATCACCCAAACCTATAGTTACCTTGACACCAGAGTTTGCCATTTGTCCCGGAACAAACATCGCCCATTTCCGTTCTTTCCATGTTTTTCCTTTCATGGCTCTACGGTTTAGGATATCCCAGTCCATGACCAGAAGATTATATGTCTCGGGATCGGAGAACATCTCTTGAGCGTCCTTAGACAACTCCACCTCACCACCGGTACCGGCCAAGATAGGACTAAGACGCCAGCCATAAGGCGTGTCGTAGGATGGCATGGCGGCCGTGTAAGGCTTCTTTATCGGACCTTTGCCTACCTCGTCGAAAATAGCCGTAGCCGGTGTCAAACCAGCCGTCTTCTGCGTGGAGGTCTTCCTACCCATATTGATGTTGGCTATAGAGATAATGGCATGGATATCACGTACACCATTGGACATCCTCTTGCCTAATGTAACTCCCGAACTCCAGTCGGTCTTGGTTCTGTTGATCCTGAAAAAAGGATGCACATGATCAAGACCATACTCACAATACTCGCCGATATTGGATAAGTCACTGTCGCTGAATCCTACTACAGAATGACTAAGACCGATAGTCATCGTAGCGTTCATCTGGAGAAGTGATGACATGATGGTTGTATTATGGGATACGACAAAATTAGTAGTAAGAAACTGATGCGATTTATTATCGACCTCAATACAAGTAGCCTTATATCTACCGTAATAATCTATATCAGATATCCTAAGCCTATCGTGGGTCTTAGATATATACATATCGTCACCATCCATGACACAATAATACCCCATAGACCAAAATATTTTCCTTACAAAGGATATAATATACTCGCTTTTATAAACGACCTTAAAACGATCGTCACCGGTATTTATACCACAAGCGATCTTCATAAACGATCCTATGAACAACTCTTTCTGTTTTTTGGATGAATAAATGACATCATCCATCTCCTTCTTGCTTAGCTCAAAGATCCTGTCGGTAGCGCCACAAAGGAAGGAGGCGGCCAGAGACCCCATGAGCTGGGGCGATATCAGCCACCGCCGCTCAGGGAAATCTACCGCCTCCCCAATATCTATAGTCATTTTGGAGAAGTCAGAATGGATGATACCCATAGTGCTCATAACCTTATAATCACCATGATACTTGACTTTCCACTGGTGCTGCCCGCAACACACCACGCTGCGACCGTCCTCAAAGGTCACTTTGTACGTATCAACGAATCCCTGAGGATATACGCCAACTATAGTCGTAAGCTTACCATCATCACCATATATGATATCCCCGATATCGGCGAATCCTATTTTCTTAGATCCATGAGGAGTATATATCAGCTCCGAGTCCAGAAGAGCCTTGCCAAAACGACGAGTACCAAACATTCCCAACCCTTTCTTCTCCATACGGGCACGTTGGTACATCTCGGCGAAAAACCATTCGTTATCACGCAAACGACTGATCGCTGGCACACGTTCCCCGTTTGGAAGATCCTGAAATACGGGAAAGAAATTAACATGCCAATAAAGCCATGGGGGGATGAACGTACCATTGATAGTCACCCCGTACTTGACCTTATAAGCCTCTTCTTTAAAGAACTGCTTAACATCGTCATCCTGATCCTCCCAACCGAACAGATCGTTCCATACAGGAGGATTTTTCATGTTTACATAAAATTCTGGACTCGTGCTTAAACTCATTTCATAATATCCTTTAAAACAGACTCAATTCCACCAGAAACCTGACCCTTACGTTCCTTTTTCTGGACATTGCTTACAGACCTATATACATCCATGATCCCACTTTTCTCCATATAAGAATCATTCCATGTATTTATCTTATCGATTAATTTTGATATGAAGTCAAATGCCCTTGCCATATCCTCCGGCTTCTCCTTGTCCCAAGGATGCTTATCAATATAAGTCTTAGCGTCATTTATAGCCTTAGCTATGACCTCAAGATTGTCGTTAACCCGATCAGCGTCCTTACTCGTCGGCTTTCGTCTTCCCTGTGGCATTAGCTTTCATATCTTTAAACTCGTTATACTGTTTCATAAGAAGCTCATAAGATTGAACAACCCCTATCTTACTTACTTCCGTCACGCTCATATCATGGAACATATCCTCAAGCTCCTTATCAGCATATCTCAGACGTTCCTTGTCATCATAAAACACAAATCCAGACGTTCTGTCTTCCATAATGCTCTTTGCGGTAGACGCATATGTCGTATCGAAATCCAGATCCATACCGAAGCTGGTAGCCAACTGGATTATGAACATCAACCTAGAATTGACTTTTACAGCCTCTATATTCAACATCTGTATCTTATGAGTCATCTCATGAAGAGAGACGAAATCCTCCTCCTTTATCAACGATGATGATTTAAGGGCTATCTTCTTGGTTCTATCTTCAATATCGCTATACAGACGCTTGCTCTCACGCTTTATGGCTATCCAATGCCTTATATGAGTATCCGCCTCTTCTTTAAGATAATCCCTGATCTCTTTTTTGATATCCTTATCCTCTTCCATTATAATCACACGTTATAATCATTATTATTTAATTCAATCTCATCACTGATGCTTTGGTCTATAGACCTCAATAAATCCCTGGTACTAACATCCCGCAAGAAGCGGACATTACCACCATTAGCCCTAGCTATCCTCCTTAAAGCGGAGTAAAGTATATCACCCAACGAATATTCAGGCAACTCACGGCATCCGACTTCCATGACAATAAGGGCATGGATACGATCATCTATCTTACTTCTTACGGGACTTCGCATAGTATTTACTTATAAGCTTCCCCTATAATACGTAGCGGGAAATGTTTGAAATTACGTTCAGGATCATTCTTCGTATAACCCATAAGAGATAGATGTTTCTCAAAATGACCTTCCGTATATTTTGAGGTATCCAACGTCATCCTAAATATAGTTCTATTCTCATTGTCAGGATGTTTGTTATATGACACGTCTCCCATACATCCACATCCAAGATGATGCTCCTTGACATGGAAACCATCTTTATGGGTGATAAATAACACGATTTCTATCTTATCACCTATTTTCTGATCAAAAATATTTAGATAAAACTCGCTCTCGTCATCCGTAAGTCCTATATCAAAGGAATCGTTAGGGCACTCGATATTAAAATCGTTATGATCGGCCGTTATCACCTCCATAGCATTCCATTTAGCTTTCTCTCCTTCCACGAACTTCAACGGGCATACCTCGGTCTTCATCCAAGCCTTCTCCTTGATAAAACATCCACACAACGAACATGCTGATCTACCAATCAATCTCTGAAGAAATACCTTCGCTGGTAACTTAAATAACTTGAATAAACTGGTATTAGATGAGTTGTTAGGACATGACTTACATGCCTCAAGACGTTTACTATACCATTCAGGGTAATCTTTCTTATTCTTAGGAATCCTGCCCAATAAACTGTCTTCCCAAGCTTGGGCTATTACTTGGGCTTTACCAATTGTTTGCACGTTACTAAAATTATTTATTTTATTTATTAAATTCACATTCATATCACAAAATGTTTACTCTAACCGGATTAAACGCCAACCCACTATCGATTATCCCACTTATGTAAGAATCACCGAATACTTTTCTGCCAATTCCGATAGCTCCATTGATGTCAGCGTTAATCAGCTTTCCGATAGAGCTTTGGAACAATCCACGTTTCTTTCTTTTGCCAAGATAAACATCATGCTTACATAATTTCTCAAAAGCCAAATGGTCTACTTTGGAGGTATAGGATTCCTCATTGACTTGAAAACTTATTCCAACTAATTTACATTTGTAAGAAATCTTGTCAATTAGCTTGGAGAACGGAATCTCTACGAACTTCTGATTCGTTTTCTTTCCTAAACTTATCCTATTCTTCCATCCTTTGTTTAATCCTATCACAAGACTTCCGATATTGTTATCGATACAATGGTTAACAATAAACCTGCTGATCTTATGGATATGATCATCTATCCAAAAATTCCTATAATTATTTAGCTGTCTAAGTCTCCTTGAAGTTCCCTTGTCTCCGATATAAGACATCAACCTAGCTTTCCTCTTATTATACCACTGATTAAAGGATTTGATAATCTTTCCGTTTACAATGAAAGGCTTGATACCTACATTACTTATACATGTACATAAATTATTCAATCCCAAATCAATCGAAAGAACATTATCCTTATTCAGGTTTAGATCCTGTTCCTTCTTCTCATAAATAACCTCAACCACATAGCATGTAGCTTGTGGGATTATCCTAACCTGACATAATTTATTTTCTCCTATTTTAGTTTTGATTGGCTGGATTATGTTTTTGATAAAATGGATACAACCATCGTTTTTCAATCTACAAGCAGAAGTGGTAAAGACTACCATATTCTGCTTCTTGCCTCGTTTGTACTTCGGCAATTTTGGTTTAGATTTAAACTTTGAAGGACTCTTTTCATATTCCTTCTTTGATCTGATCCAAGACCTTATCGACGAAAAAACTTGAGCTATGACTTGCTGAGATACCGCTGTCGGTAAATTCCTAAAATCAAATTGATTCTCCTTGCAAAGTTTGGTAGAGAAATCATATTCCTTTAGATAGTTACCATCGAATATCCCTTGCCTGACGTTGAAAAGAACATAATTATACAACAATCCGGATTTGAGGCATATATCCTCAAATCGGTTGTCTTTTACGATATGTCTCTCAACTAATCTCATTCTTAATATCTTATAGTATAAATATAAACATTGTATATAAAATAAACAATTTATTCGATCATATTATTTCTTAAATTGTTTTTGTTGAAAATCCTGTAATTGTTCCCATGTCATTCCATACCGACATTGATACATGGCCTCATGGTTATCACGTATAAGAGGATCTCCGTTCTTCAACCCCTCCATATCCTCTATCGCATTAATCTTCTTATCAAGACAATCAAGCTCAATAGGCATCCTTTCATCCGGATAACGATTACCTTCCTTGACAAATATCCGGCGTATCTTATCACGCCTTACACGCATCTCTCGGAGATTGCATATAACGTATCCGATAAACGGGATTCTGATAGATATATTGTCAGTATACCTAGCTAGATGATGGATGTAAGATACGGATGCTTTCATGCACCACTCTACCTGTTGTTTGGTAAACTTCCCATCAGATCTTCTTACCACCTCATCCACGATATCCCTATCGAATGAAATAAGATTCCTACCCATCAATATCCAATTTGTTTCTCTTGAACACAAATCCCATTACACGGGTATCATCACCCTCCCCGTCAAGAACGAAATAGTTACGTAGGCTTCTCATCTCAATAGACAGCTCACGGGTACGGAAGTTCCCGTTCTTCTTGTCCACCAGAAAACCACCACGCTTCAAATCATTGTTAAGGACAGCGATGTAAGACTCCTTCTGTCCATGACAATCCATGTACTTAGCCCTAGTATCATCAGAGTATCCATAGTTGATGTAGAAAGAAAGTAAGTTTATCGTTCTTTCGGTGATCAAGCTTCTACCCTTAGAATCCAGATAGCCGTTGTATATCCTTAAGAACTGCTGGATCATATCCAACCTAGTATCGTAAGGCAATGCGAATACGAAAGCTTTTCTCTGCTCAGGCATATGAAATTAGTTTTCGACAAAACTACTTAAAAAAAATATCGTTGTCAAGAAATTTTGCCATAATCAACATAATATATGCTGACTAGCATGTATTTACGAGAATCCAAAGGGAAAAGGCTAGTGGGGTAGGACGAACGAAGTCATGTATGTCTACGGCTGGCTACAATAGCTAGGACAGTGAAGTTCACATACGCTACGCGCGTGGACGGCGGAGGACAGCCTTATCCTGCCTCACGGGATGCGACCACTCCTTTTTTCTTTTTGGCTTATTGACCTCATATCCTGCCGTCATCGTCCAAGGATATAGCCCAAGGAATCCAAAGGGAAAATGTTGGTGGGGGACACGCTGGGACACCCAAGGTAAGGCTACCGCCGTTATGCCGGACAATGCCGCCAGAGGTTCGCTATTGACATGGACGGCGGTAGAGATATATTCGCCTGCCGGAGCGTGAGCGACCGCATACGACCTTACTTTTTTCCCTTTGGATTCCTTCCTCCCCAAGCTATGGGATATAAAGCCAAGGGGAAATGGGAGGCCTTGAGGCATGGGCCTGCCGTAGAAGATACGGACGGCCGGAGCGTGAGCGACTGCACAAGACCTCGCTTTTTCTTCTTTGGCTTTTGCTCCACCCGATCCCCCTACCGGGGTTCCGGCTTCCGGTATAAGATACGGCTTCTACCAGGTTTAGCCTGCGGTATCCTGCCTGACGGCACCATACCTTGGCGGTAAAAAGCAATGTTTTATTAAATAGAGACTTTAAGTGGAGTACACAGGAACTCGACGTCAGGAGAGGTTCTGTGTACGGATAGAGATATTAGTAAGTAAAATATATTTATAGAGTTAATTATATTTAATAATATACCTATTAACGCGCGCGTAACAAGTAGGTTGAGAAAAACCATCGTTCACGCGCACAGCGTTTTACGGACATCACCTACCCTCCTTAAACAACAAATGGGCGACCTTCACAGGCTACCCATCCATCCGAATAACTTGTTTCGTATTGATGAAACTTGTATATTCGCAGCAAAAACTTTAAAAAAATGTCTGGAACAAAGATAGCACTTTTACAGAAAATGAAATCAAATTTCGATAAGATTCTTACCGAAAAGTATATTCCACGTAATATTCAGACCAAGAAAGATGAGCTAGGATGTGTAAAACTTCCAGCCGGATCACTTATATGTCCAGTTGATTTTAAGCCTGTTACTAATAAGGAAGGCAAGAAAGTGACAGCTATAAAATATTCATTGAAACATGAGGAGTATCATGGATCGGGAATCCGGATCAGCGATGAATGTAAGATGGCAATGATATATCTTATTATCATAAACGTACTCAAACATGTGTTTCTAAGAAAAAGGATGCAAGATGGAAACAGAGATCAGATAGAGATCAATACCAATGATTTTATTGATATTCTATCGGATGGATGCGCTTATTTCTGCTACCGACATGTATTAAGAGATTCTCACGAAGATATAAACTACCAACTTATAAGTCTAAAGGCTTGGGCTGAAGGAGAGATCAGAATAGCATTGTCAGATATCGTAAAATACAAGCATAAGGCTAGTAAGGTACCAAGGATAAAGGATATGTTTGTAAAGAAAGGAGAATCCATATACACTTGCATTGATAAGAATCTTGATTCGGATTCTAGACGAAGAATGGCTAACAAAAGCCGGAAGCTTGATAGGGTGAGAATCCTTTCCAAAATAATATTCAGAGCCAGAACCAGAAACGTACATCACATATACAAGGTAACTAAAAGAAAGACAGTTAAGTTCAATGTATCATACCTTCTTAATGAGTTGAATAAGAAGCTCATAGGCATAGGTATGCGTGAAATATCTCAATCCACTATATACAGATACATAAGCATGTTCTTAGACATGTGTAAGAAGAGTATATCCGATTTGTATGACGAGGTAAAAAAAAACAATGGAGTGGTGAATACCAAAGACAGAAAGAACGTAACTATCGGATGCTTAAGACTATTATACAAGGGGAAATATATGCATATCCTTATATCGACAGAATACATAAGAGATGTATTTTTAGGAGAAAAATCTTCCGAGATGAGTAAAGCTGGATGATTTGAGTATCAGATATAAAATTTAATATTTACATATTATTCACATTTATTTTTAATAGTTAATTATAACTATTCGTATCTTTGTACCATAAACTTAAAAAGACATGGTACAAGAGGATTTTAGAAACGAAAACGACCTCCTTCGTCATATTATGACGGTGGATAAAAACGTAGAGCAGGGTCGTGCCTTGAAGAAGATTTTCACCACTAGGGAGAATCTGTTTATTACCGGTAGAGCCGGTAGTGGTAAAAGTACGTTCATGAGACGTATCGTAAAGTTCTTGGGTAAGTGCGTTATCGTAGCCCCAACTGGAGTAGCGGCGTTGAACGCCGGAGGACAGACCATTCATTCGTTCTTCTCTATAAAGAACGATCCTTATATCCCTTCTATCGAGAGAGGTATGTTGTCTAATAAGGTGGATGTAAGTCCGTTTATGAAGAAGAAGATCAGAAACCTTGATACTATCGTTATCGACGAGATCAGTATGGTAAGACCTGATTTGCTTGATGAGGTGGCTGACATACTTAGACAATGCAGGCGTAGCAAGGAACCTTTCGGCGGCGTTAGGTTGATTATGTTTGGAGATCTATCACAACTACCGCCTGTGGTGACGGAGGATGATTTTATCGACAAATATTATGAGAGCCGGTTCTTTTTCTCATCAAAGGCATTAAGAGCGTCAGGATTCTCGGTCATTACATTCGAGAACGTATTCCGTCAAAAAGATCCTCAGCTTCTTTCCGTACTTGAGGATATAAGATGTGGGGTTATTACCGATGAGTCAAGACATATATTGGATAGTAGGGTCAAGTATCCGGATAATATGGATAATACTATAATTATATGCTCAACTAACAAAGAAGCTTATGAGATAAATAAGACTAATCTTGATAAGATCAATAATAAGGTATTTAAGTTCGATGCTACTGTATTCGGGGAGAAACCTGTAGCGCCCTGTGAGGATGAGCTTATAGTAAAGGTAGGAGCTAAGGTCATAATAACCAGAAACGGCAATGGATATGTCAATGGCTCGATGGGTATCATAACCAGCATAGATACTGTTGATGAAACGATATATGTTCATCTAGATAACGATACTGAGGTAGAGATAACCAAAGAGAAATGGGAGAAGATGAAGTATAAGCAGGTAGATGATTCCCTTGAAGGCATTTCTTGCGGCTATATAATACAATATCCATTGAGGTTAGGATACGCCATAACTGTCCATAAATCCCAGGGAATGACTTTAGATAATATATTTGTAGACATTAGTAGAGCCTTCGAGATAGGACAGATATATACCGCTCTTTCAAGATGTAGGTCAATAGACGGTCTTTATCTAAAATCAGTGCCTAAGGAAGATATGGTACTGCTAAGCGATAAGATATCTGACTTCATAGATAAGGTGGATGAGAATGATGGTGTTTTGAATCCGGAAAAGATATCTGACATCGGTAAGGATATGATAAAGAAGCAACAGGATTTATTTAACTTTGAGGAATTTGGATTATAATGGCTAAGAAAGAACTTTTTTCAGACGTAGATGAATTAGTATCATCTTTAAATAAAGAGCTTGGAGAAGGCTCGATAATGAACTTCGGTGACGATAAGCCTATAATATCCATACCAAGGGAAAGCACCGGATCGCTGGTGGTGGATAAGGCCCTCGGCGGCGGATGGGCGGTAGGTCGGATTCATGAGCTGGTCGGGATGGAGTCTTGTGGCAAGACTATGATGTGTACGTTAAGTATGATCGAGTTCCAGAAAAAACATCCAGATAAGCTGGTAGCTATAATAGACGTGGAGAATGCTTTCGATATTGAGTACGCTAGGAAAATGGGGTTGGATATAAACCGGTTTTTGATCTCCCAACCAAGCTACGGTGAGCTGGCTATTGACATTACAGCCAAGTTAGTCGAGTCCGGGAAGGTCGGATTTATTGTCGTGGATTCCGTAGCCAATCTGGTGCCGAAGAAGGAGATAGAGGGTGATATGGAGGACAGTAACATGGGATTGCAAGCTAGGTTAATGTCAAAGGCCATGAGAGTCCTTACTGGTATCGTGAACAAAAGCGATTGCGTTCTGGTATTCATCAACCAATATCGGGAGAAGATCGGTGTTATATACGGCGATCCTAAGGTAACGACCGGAGGTAACGCCCTTAAGTTCTATGCATCTATCCGTATGGAGATGGCGAGAAAGAAGGTTATAGTAGGCGAGGACGGATCTTCAGTAGGTCATGAGGTTAGGATAAAGGTGCTGAAGAATAAGACAGCCGTACCGTTCCAGATAGCCGAGACGGCCTTGTATTATGGAGTTGGGTTCGACAAGGAACTTGAACTTTTGAAGTTATGTGAGGAAACCGGTATCTTTACCCGTAAAGGATCATGGTACTGGTACGGAGAGGTCCGAGTAGGCAATGGAGTGGATAATACGTTAAGTATTATGAGAGACAATCAAGAATTGTGTCAAGAATTAAGAACTAAACTAAATATTTGAGGTTATGGCTATCGGAGCAAAATTTGTAGACGTAATACCTTCTAGTGTTGAGAACGCTATAGAGGTAAAAAAAGAGGATGTAAAGACCTATCTATTCGTAGGTATTCCTATGAGCGAGTTTATCGGCAAGAAACATGAGTTTGAGGGATATATATTCATGTGCTTACAAGGTGTAACCGGTGGGGTTGAGCTTGGCGGTGATATAGCCGTAGCCGTATTGAGACCGGTTCGCCCCGCCGTAGGGGAGGCTTCTTACCATTTGGTGGATATCAAGAAGTGTAAGTATAATAGAACTGACGTAGTTTTATTATTTAGAGAGGGAGATTTTAAGGTTGTTAAACGTGATGATTGTAATCTTATCTGATCATGGGTACGTATATCTCTATAAAATCAACAGTAAACGCATTCAGGTACGGTATTGATCCTGTACCTGAATGGTTCGACAAGATATCCCAAAGAACCAAGGAACTTGATGTGATGGTTGATGGTAACAAGGTAAAGGCTTTGGATATAAGCCTAGAAAATGGCATTCTACGGGCTTTTTACGGTTATTATATAGGTATGTATCCGGATGACTCAATACAGGTGTTTAGACCGGAGGATTTTCACTCATTATATACCTTAAAAATATGAATGCAGTGATAGGTATAGATCCGGGTATAGATACTGGAGGATTGGCTATGATCCCGGAGAACGGGGAGATTAAGGTAATCATGACTCCAAGGATATCGGCTAAGGGGGATATAGATCTTAGGGCTATATCAAGTTTCTTCCTAGATGCCGCAGATAAAATCCAAGAAGAGGGAGGCGGGACGCTGGCGATCGCCGTCGAGGACGTCCACAGCATCCACAACAGCTCGGCCTCCAGCAACTTCACCTTTGGCGGGAGACGCCGGGAACCGAACGCTCTATTCGCTATGATGGTGGAGATGATGGAGCGATACGGATCTCACCCTGATGTTAGGTTCATGTTCGAGGAGGTGCAACCAAAGACCTGGCAGAAGGAGCTTCATACGACAGCCGATCGGGTGTATACGGCGGCTAAGCTGGACACGAAGACTACCTCCATCCGATGCGCCATGCGCCTTTTCCCTTTGGTCTCTTTCGTGAAACCATGGTCAGGAAAAGGAATACAACCTACTAAGATACAAGACGGAATGTGTGACGCTACGCTTATAGCCGAGTATATTAGACGTAAGTTTAAATTATTTTAATACTATTAAGTATTTATTATATTTGTATTAATATAATTATGATTACATTTGCAATGTCATGTAAAAGTTGTTTATTATAACCTCGGATAATATGTAAGATGTTGAAAAATATTTTACATATACCGGAAACGGTCAGGTTATTAGCCTAAGTGCTTAGAGCACTACGTTACCTTAGAATGTATAGTTACCCTAGGGTGTTTATCCAAGCCCAAGGCTCTAAGGCAAGTGGTTAAACAGGAGTAGCGTATTCGGCAAAACAGTGCTGCTTGTATGAAACATTTGGTAACATTGGCGATGGGTACTAACAGGATTTTTATCCTGATTTATCCCATAATCGGGATTCATACTCCGGAATCATTTCCGGTTTCGGAGTATGATTTTTATAAAGCTTGTACATGAATTATGGATGATAAACAAATAAAATATGTTATATGGTATTGAAGTGCTTGTCGAAATCATTAAATGAGAAGTTGGGTAAACTGGAGACGGTGGTTAAGAACGCCGGTTCCAACTCCCTTTATAAGGATCTTAAGATAGATGTTGTCAATAATCTGGCTTATATCACTTCCGTAAATGCCAAGGTATGTGTTATAGAACGATTGGAGGTCGAGGCTGACTCTAACTTCTCTTTCTTGGTAGAGGCAAGCTCTTTTATTAAGTTCATGAAAAAACAGAAGAATCGTGAGATTACGATACTGCTTTCGGATAGAAAAGATCAGATCACGATCCACTACGCTTCTGGTGAGTATAGTTGTCCGGCTTTTGATATCAATACATTCCCGCAGGTACATAAGATACTTGATGGAGGAATTAAGGTTAAGATGAGCGATTATGTTTCGGTTCTTAACAAAGCCAGCGATTATACGGAGGTAGATGACTTTTATCCATGCATCGAGAATGTGGTTATTGATATTGATGATATTAATATTAATATAGTAAGTACGGATAGAAATACTATTTACAGGTATTTTGTCCCTAATCAGGATAAGGTAGAGAAGATGTTTATCCCGGTATCGAACGAATCCGCGATATTGCTTGATAAGCATATCAATAAGTCATCGGATATGTTGTCTATAAAAGTGGATGATACTAAGACTTATTTCTCTACGCCTGATATGGATATGTATGAGACCCATTTTGAGGGTAATTATCCAAATTGGAGGTTCGTGGACGAGCATTTTGTCAAAACAAGTACCTATGTCTTTGATAAGGATCTACTCGTCCAAGCCCTCCAAAATAATCTTAAAGTAAATGAGTTTGATCATTGTAAGTTGATATTTACCGATAAAGGATGTGGTATTATGTCAGAGAACCCGTCTTCAGGTAAATCATGTAAGGAAAGACTTACCCCTTTGTCTCATTATGGTGAAGATATTGTATGCAACGTGTTATGTGGAAGATATCTGGGTATCATAAAAAGCATATCGTGGAATAGGATAGTTATCGAACATGACCATAAATCTCATTTCAATAAGATTTATGGGGAGGATAATAAGAACGAGTATTTCTTGTCATCATCAGTTATTGTTTAATGTTTAAAAATATATAAAATGGGAGTTAGAGAAAATTCATCAGGTGGTAATAACCATTACTTTAAAGTAAGTGGTAGCGGATTATTATATCAGTCATCAAGAGAACCAAAGGAAGGTTTCGAGGAGCATATAAACGAGAAGACCGGAGCCGTTTCTTATTGGAGGGTATTCTGGAACGGTATCGAAGGTTATTTGTCTGATATCAATGTGCGAGAAGTGGAGTTCAATGGAATAAATGCCAAATACTTATCCATAAAGATAAGTGATGAGGATGGTAATTACTTTATAAACGTTCCTTTGATGACTCAAAAAGGAGGTATCAATAATTACGTTAAGTCACTGGTAAGGTACTTGCCTAATATCGACCTGAAACGTAAGGTAGTGATCAATCCTGCTCATGCTAAGAAAGGGGATCAATATGCTCCCGGTAATTTCTTTATCTCATACGCAAGGGAGACCCCTGACGGTAAGGACGAGCTTATCCAGCAATATTATAAGAACGGGCAGAATGGATGGCCTGACAGGGTTGAGAGTACTGATATAATGGGGAATAAGAAGTTTGATTATACGACCCAAGACGCTTTCGCTTATCAGGTACTTAATAAATATATCCAAAGTATTAAGACAGATGGTGTGAAACCTACTCAGTCGGCAAGCCAAAACAACGCTGGTGAGGCTATAACGCAAACGCCCCCACCGTCATACGCTACGCAGGCTCCGCCTCAGACAGCCCAAGCGCCTTCTTTTGGAGGTCAGCAGCCGCCACAATATCCTCCTTTTGGAGACGACAGTGACCTACCTTTCTAATTAACTAATTGAAAATGAGTAATTTAATGGAAGGCAATTTTAATATATCTACTAAAGTGAACCGTGTCTCGATGCCTACCCAAAATAAGGTAGATACGGTTATGAAGAACTTAGGGCATCGACCTTGTGTAGCGTATTCCGAGGAAAAGAATATGTATTATAAGGATGGAGAATGGGTAGCGTCAGATCTTGACGCTACTATCTTACCTCTTAGGGAGATGTTCGAAAAGACATCTGATTTGAAGTTAGGATTGAAGCTCGTTTATTTAATAATAAAATTATAGTATGGCTACGATTGAAGATATCAAAAAACTTCTGGAGAGTAAGTCATTTACATCAGCTAGAGATCTTGACGAGTTTGAGGAAAAACCGGATGATAAGCTTGATGAGGTTCACATGAATTGCGATCCAATGGTAGGGATAGTTGAGAAAGATGGTAAAATTTTTCTCAACTCTTTAAAATTCTCTAAGGCATGGAACTCATTGGGAAAGGATATTCCTATCAAGCAAGGTAATGCCTTCCCGTTGGGGCAAGGTGATGTTCTTGATATAGACACGGGTGTATCGGCCTCGTTCCCGGATGATACTGTTGGGATGGTTATGATGCTGCCGTCGTTTACCAACGATACAGGCCTCACTTTGGTAGGATCACCGTTCGTTTTCTCTAATAACGAGAATATTACGATCAGAGTCTCTAATGTCCGTAAGGATATAGCTATAGTCGAGAAAGATAAGCATATAGCTGAGTTAATTATAGTCGGCAAGATAAAGGCCGATATTCGTAGAACTTATAAAAGTGTTGAGGATGTTCGGATTGAAGATAGTAAAGAGTAGTTATATAAATACTCTAAAACAGGATCTTGATGAAGCTATTAGCTATTCAAGTAGATTAAAAAGAAATTATGAGGATGCTCGTAGTAAGATAACGGAATTGGAGGAAAAAGAAAGATATCTTAATACTCTTATTGATTCTCTTAATAAGGATATAGAATCCAAGGATTCTCATATCGTTAAGATGGGGAATGAGCTTAGTAAATCAAGAGATCTATATAATGAGTCGGTAAAAGAGAAAGAGACTCTTAAACGGGCTTATATGGATATCGAGAAGAAACATAAGCTATCATCCAAATTACTAAGCGAAGCCAGAAGAAGATATATTGAACTTGAGGATCAGATCAAGACCATGTCCGATCGTATCAAGTATCTGGAGAATCATGTCGATCCAGAGGCTTTAGATAACGATGTTTCTGATGGGGTTGTTGTTGATGAGGATAAGATGGATCCTAATTCCGGTCATATCGATATACCTGAAAATAATATCTCTGAGGTTACTGGTACCGATGCCGGCAATGACGTAAATGTCGAGAATAAAACTGAGGAGAAGAAGAAATCTAAGAAACGTAAAAAGACTAAGAAAAATGAATAAGATCTTGTTTTTCTTGTTAACGTTATTTACCTTAGCGGCTGTCGGATGTAGTACATCTAGAACCTATTATACGGAGTACGATACTACTGATATATCTTATGTGGTGGATTCCATAGTATCTTCCGGAACCGTGATGGGCCAATGGAAGGAGTGGAGGTTTACGCTGGATGACGGCCGGGTCGATAACTTTGGTTTCACCGCCCTGTACGACGCCAAGGGAAAAGCTAGAGGGTCAATACAGGTTAGGCAAAGATCCGATACGTTTAATATCAAGATAATAGACTATCATAAAAAATAGCGGAAGTTATAACATCATGAGAAAAGTAAAGGGGGATGCAGTAATGCCACTCCATACAGGGTTTGGGTATAACCCAGTTAAGAAATTTATTAACTAATTATATAAGTGTAAACTTGTATATAATTACCAAAGGATAAGTAATGAAATACGGATTAGGTTACATACCATCACCAGTAGATGACAGAGACGCTATCATGAATATGCAACATGAGGCTGTTCCTGATGAGTATAAGATCAATAACGTCGATAGCGTGGTAGATCAAGGTTCTTCCCCTATTTGCGCAGCCATAAGTCTAGCTGAGATCCTTAACTGGAGAAAAGCTATAAAGGATATCAAAAGACCAGCTAAGATCTCTCCTTACGATATATATGATCTGAGAGAGGATAAGGATCAGGACGGGATGGTTCTTCGGGACGCTATCAAGGCTATAAAGAAAGTTGGCGTTGACGGAGAGAAGATAAATAGCTACGCTAGGATCATAGATCCGGTATCGGCTAAGGTAGCGTTGATGTTGAATGGTCCTCTGGTTATAGGTCTGCATTGCTATAATTATGGTAATCGATTCTGGCAAGGCCAAGGACAGAACTTGGGAGGTCATGCCGTTATCCTCACCGGCTGGGATAAGGCCGGCTTCGTCCTACAGAACAGTTGGGGGACGGAATGGGGTAGGTCAGGTATAGAGACATTCCCGTTCGAGGATTGGTGCTATATGCTAGAATGTTGGACAATAATTTCATAATACTATATAATTTTCGAGAAATTCCGTCCCACATCCTCTTGTGAAAGCCGATGTGGTGCATTTAGGACCCGTAGCTCAATTGGTAAGAGCAATTGGCTCATAACCAGTAGGTTGTCGGTTCAAGTCCGGCCGGGTCCACAGTCGGATTAATAGAGTTTGTCATTAGGTTTAGAGTTTAGATTTATGTAGTGTCCTTGTCCGGGAGGATCAGGACGCTTAAAGGGGAGTTAATTTAACGGATAGAATTTACGATTCCTAATCGTAGCGTGGATAAGGGTTCGATTCCCCCACTCCCCACATGGTGTTTTATTAAACATATTCCCGTAGGTCGGTAATTAACGATAACCGGTAGACAGCCTACGGGAATCAATAAAATCCTACGTGCTTGGGATCGCTTTCAGTTCTATTTTTCGTGTGTAATCTATAGGAGGGTAGCACGGCCCTCCTTTTTATGATATTTGTTATGGATCTCAGTCAGATAAAAAAACATTTACCATCAGGATGGGATATGGTTGATCTAATAGACCACGGGATAATAGATCTCGATATCATTAACGGGAAGATGATGGGAGAGTATGTCGCTATGTTGATGATAAAATTTAAAGATAAGGTTAGTGAATCATATACCATAACTACCTTCTCGTTCCATGATAATGACATGGATAAGTTAAGGATGTTGATAAGCAACGCTATACGGGCGGTAGGATTCAGAAACAATACTTTGACAGGAGATGGGAACACGGCAATCAAATAAAGGTACTGAGTACACTGAAAGAGGGATATTGGATATCCTTAACAGAAAGTTCTTAGTATCTCCTAGATGGATTATAAACAACTTATATGTCTATAACTGGGAGTCTGATTATCTGGCTATAACCAGATCTATGTACGCTTATGAGGTTGAGGTCAAGATATCATTAGCTGACTATAACAAGGATTTCGAGAAACAGGAAAAGCACCAAGTAATGCAAGGCTGGTTCGAGGCTCGAAGGCAAGCCTTGTACGAGGCCGGAGGCTGGACTAGGTACGGTAGACCCAACTACTTCTACTACTGCGTGCCGGATGGGTTGGTGGATCCTAAGGACATACCTCCGTACGCCGGGCTTGCTTATGTTTGTGGCAGGAATTTGAGAAAGGTCAAGGACGCCCCTATCCTGCACCGTGATAAATTTGATCCGGAAGCCTATAAGATGGCTGACAAATTCTACTATAATTGGTGGAATGAGAGACGTAAGGCTAGACAGATAGAGGGGAAGGATATGAAAGACGAGTTCAGGAAAAGCATGAAAAAGGTGAGGGAGAAGATAACCGTCGATGCCAAGATAAAGGCGATGGAGGCGTTCTGGAGCGTCTGCGATTATGCCTACTGGCCGTACGGGGGAAGAGGGGTGCCCGGAATGAGACCCAACTGTTCCGCTTGTGGAGAGGAATGTAAATTACAATGCCCGAAGGGGAAAGAATTTAAAAACAAGATAAAATGAGTAAGATTAAAGATTTATTGGCAAGAGCCATTTCATTGGCATCAGAGCAACCTATGAGCTATAAAGAGGCGGTTGAGTTACTTGATGGTATAGATACGTGTAAGGTCAAGATCTGGCTGGAAGAAGGGGCTAAGATGCCTAAATACGCCCATGAGGATGACGCTTGCATGGATCTGTTCGTTAAGAACATAGAACTTGACAGTGGTAGGATCATATACCATACTGGCGTACATGTAGCCTTACCTGAGGATTATGAGATGGAGATCCGCCCTCGTAGCAGCATCACCAAAACTAAGTCCATTATCCAAAACGCTCCGGGTACCGTAGATGAGGGATACAGAGGGGAGATTATGGTAGTGACTAGACGTATAGATCGTTATGGTGATCCTTCTTATTCGGCAGGGGATAAGGTAGCTCAATTGCTTATCCGTAGACGGGAACGTATCGTATGGGATCAAGTAGATTCGTTAGAGGATCTTGGAGAATCAGAGAGAGGTAATGGTGGGTTTGGTAGTACCGGTAAATGATAATTGATATGGAGAATAATAACACGTCTACCACAACCAATGAGGGGTTGAAAGAAATCGATAAACAATTAAATCATGTTATGTATGGATGGAGATGCCCTGTATGCGGAAGGGTATATTCACCTTTTACATCTATGTGCGCTTATTGCGGAAACAATAATAACGTTAATCATATTACATGTAAATTGACATGAGCGGAAGGATTAAGATAAAACCCAAAAATAAGGATAAGAAACCTAAGATCGATGTATTTAAGGTAATAGAGAACCGGTTCAAGAATATGAACGAGCTTCGGGATCTTATCGACATGGATCCAAGGAAAGGGCTAGTCAGGATCCGGGACGGGGCTGGCTTTAGGGAGGTGGAGCGTGGCGGATGCCTGCACCGGAACTACCTTAACCTATTGGAGGAGGAGCTGGGAGCTAAACTATCAATAGATCTTATAGAAAGGTATATCAAAAGATAATAATATATTAAATCGTAAAATTATGAATAGATATGTAAAGAAACCAATTGCGATAGAAGCCGTAAAATGGAAAGGCTTTAATAATGATGAGATCAAGGATTTCGCTGGTGATAGCGTTAAAATAGAAGTTATTAGGGAAGGTGACGATGATAATGGGATACCTCCTTCTGTTGATTGTAGTATAGAAACCCTTGAAGGTGTTATGATAGCCAATGTAGGTGATTATATCATAAAAGGGGTAAATGGAGAATTTTATCCTTGTAAGCCTGATATATTCGAGAAAACATATTTACATGAAGATATGATAGGTAATATATCCGACGGGTATCATACATTCAACGAACTATATAGATATCGAATGCTTTATAACGCCGCTTTCTTCAATGAGCTGGCTAAAGGAGATATAAAGGTATGTAAATCTTATAGGCATTATGATGGCCAGGAATGTTTTGGAGGAGGATGGTTTATTGTAATGGCCGAACTACCTAAAGGTCAGATATCAAATCATTATGAGAACCGGTATTGGGAGTTGTTTGACGTGCCTGTACTTGATAAGGCATGGGAATGGGATGGACATACGCCTGATGAGGCATCTACAAGACTAGAGAATTATATTAAGATAAAAGACAGTTCCATGAGACTCGGGGATGCTATTAATGTCCTTAAACGAGGAGGGGTCGTTAGGAGAAGAGGCTGGAATGGTAAGAATATCGTGGTATTCAAACAGGTACCGTCTCATGTCGATAGTAATATCATTCCGGAAATGCAGTCGCTACCGGATAAGGCTAAGGATATTATCATGGATGGTAGTGGATTTGTCGACTATACATCACAGTGCCTTATCTATAATAAGGATTCCGGTCGTGCTGATTCATGGGTGCCGTCTATCAGCGACGTATTCGCCGATGACTGGGAAGAAGTATGATATGTAAGCTACCTGAGGTAGGTAATTCCTATGTCAGGTAGCTTCCTTAATTACCTTACATCTACTGCCTTGGTATGGTTAATTATCCTACTTATATGACGGACGCTTAACCCAGTAGCGTCCTTAATCTTACCATACACGTAGCTTCTGAATACGACCGTAGCCAAATCACCTAACTGGTCTATAATCTCCTTATGAAGCTTATGAACCTGATTGTTCCTCATTACCGTGCTTTCCCTTATCCTGATCTTGTCGATATTATCGCCACAGAAGAATGATATGATCTTGTTAAATACTGACATATTTTTTTCTCAAAGATACTTATTTTTAAGGATGTAGGATACGGAATCCAAGGAAAAAAGTAGGTGGAGACGAAGCCGGCCCGGTAGGGATCATGGCGGTAGGCGCCTGTACGGAGGCCAGTACCATAACCTTACCCGATTATAGGTGGATTATCGTCGCCGTAAATAAGATATATGGATTCATCAACATCGTATATCGGATAACAGTATCTTTTGTTATTTATATTACTTATACTTATATATTGCTTGTTATATAATAAGTAGGCCGTAACAGAATCGCATAACGTAGATGTCCATATCTCTTTTGTACTTAACGTGATCCTGCTAATCCCATTATACCACCAAGCCGTATTCTCCACATGAGCTATATCATTCTGCCATCTTATAACCAAATCCAGCTCCCCACAAGACATTAGATATGGGTGTATGGTACGGTTTTCGTAAGACCATTGCTGAGTATCATACAGGTTCTTTGCCGCCGTATTATAATCACCATACAATTCCATTATCCTCCTGCTATTACCCTTACCATCATAATCAAGACGAGCTAGATCCTTGTCTCCTACATAAGGTATGTCAGGTATCCTACTAACACCTTCAATCCACTTAATAGGCGTGTAATCCTGTACATTAAACTCCCGGTAACAAAAACGGATATTGTCTTCAATCACGCATATCATGCCGGGAGTTATGAACCGATTGTCGTACCTATCTCCTTTAATAATACCTTCATATAAGGTAATGACCCATATACCGTTCTCCAACATATCGGATATATGACTAGTACCTCCACAAAATCTACGCCTCATATTACATATCCCCCTATCATGGAGGTTCTAAAATACCCCCCCCCCACATGTTTTTTAAGTTTTTTATTCATAATAAGTTATGTTCTAATTATGGGCTAAATATAATAAAATTATCGATATAGTTGGCGTGGTACAGGAATACATGTCTTATGGGGTTGGTTGGTTTTGAAGGATGTTTGACGCTTTAGGCATGTTTGGTACTGAAGTGTTTTTGACGAGGGACGGTGTTTGGTGATGAAAGTATGTTTTGTACGGAGGTTTTTTGGTGCGGGACGGACCACCTCCCCGAAATCGGTCCGGCCGGGCTGCCGTTTTTGGCCCCGTCCCCCCCAATCCACGAAGGGCGGCAAATGGGAGTGGAAAATAACCAGCGATCCGAAAAAAGAACGCTTATTTTCAATTTAAATTGTTGATTATCAATGATATAAACCAATATTTTAATATACATTTACATTTGATTAGTTTTATTATATATAATCGTTGAATTTTTATTGCATAATATTTGTTGGATAATAAAACATTCACTATATTTGCAATGTGAGATAACAATATTAACAAACAAGGCGTGCTAGATGCCTATACAAGTCCCTAGGGCAAGGGCAAATCTAATGACAAGTAAAGATGTTAACAAAGTCCAGAATGAAGTTAAGAAAGCAAGTGAGAAAACATTGGCAGGTGCGGTTAAGGCGTGGTGTAACCTGTTTAAGTCTAACAAAGAAATCTACGAAATATTGAAGGATAACGATATTAAAGTAGATAAGGCTATCGTCCCGGCTTTGGTATCTCTGGCAAAGGATAAGGAGGCAGTAATACAACTTTGCAAGGATATATTACCACGTGTAAATGAAACCTTTTGCGCATATAAAGAAGTTGAAAGAGAATATTATGACAAGCAAGATCAAGCAAATAACAGCAAGTTACCATCGGATAAGGTAAACAGTATAGCCGTATTAGGGAATATGCATAAACGCTTTGGATATTGCGAACTTGTAGCATATAGCGACACGGATAGCGTACCATATTATGAGGTGTTTAACGGATCGGATAAACGTATTATCAAAGTAGCTATACCTATCAAGCGATATACATATAATTTGATCGCCAAATGTATCACTTACTACCTAACACACCAAATGACAGATAAATAGACGGGCTATAATAGCCCGTTATGGTTGCATACTCTTGCGTCCTCGTCGCGCAACCGGACTCAGACTAAAAGAGCGAGTTATTTAACATATTGATATAAGCATACACAAGTGGGTAGGAGTATAGCCGTTGGTGTTCGATAGCTTGTGTAAATAGGCCGCCGCTTAACAATGTGGTTTAGGTTCGTATCCGGTCGTGATAAGAACCGTTATTCTTTGGGCTTGTATCAAGACGGGTTAATACGTCCGGTTCCCGGATAGGCCGTGTAAACACGGGGTATATTGGTGTATATACGCATGTATAGGGCGTATGGTGATATGCTGTTAGAGTAGCGCATATCAAGTATATAACGGTGTTATTTCCGTGCTAATATATCAATACGACGTATGTTAGGGCTGCTTAAATACCTAACATGTGTACGGATAGCAAATAACAACCCTTACAAGGGTATTTAGTGCGGTTAAATTGACGGACTCAATACGCCTTGTCGGTACGTATCACGGGTGACGTATGTACGTATTTGGCTTCGTTCGTTCGGGGCAAAGGGACAAATCCAAAGGAAATATGGAGGGAGTGGTGTGTCCGGCTGGCCGTATTGATAACGGCGGCCTTGTGCCTTCATAGCCGTGCCTTATTCTTATTGGTGTAATTAAATTAATGTATTATGTATAAAAAGAAATTCGATAATTTGAATAGGAAACTATCTATTCAAAAAGAAAAGGCTTTAGAAGCTATAAGAAAGTCTCAAATTGAGTTTTATATTGAGCTTACCAAAGATCTATACAAGTCTAATAAATTAGATTGTAGTAGAGATTCTGATAAATGTAGGCGCAAACGTGTTAGTTATATGGCAAACAAATTGCGACAATAGGTCTTTTGTTTTTATTTGATTTTAAAGTTTTCCCTTCCGTAATGTAGTGATATATGGCGGAAGGGCTTTTTTGTGCCTATATTTTACAAAGTGATAGTATATGTATATGTTTTGCTTACACATAAAAGTGTTGAGGCGGCAAATTTTAAGCCTTGATCGAAAATGTGTAAGTAAAATACTTTATTATGTATCATCTTGTATATATCTATATCCATACGGACGGATGAATTGCGTCCTTATGTATGGATTTGCGCTTGAATCGATCCTAAAAGGTATATAATAAGCGGTACTTATTGTATATTTTTTATCTATATCTGGGCTTATCTTTCCTTAGAGGTAGCTCTAAGGCTTGATATATATTATGTTGTTGATACTCAATTATTTGTATTATTTGGTTATTGTTTTTAAATTACGGTTACTTATTGTATATTTTTTATGGGTATATTTATATATTTCGTACTCATCTTGTTTTGTGGGTACATGTCGTTTGAGTTATGGCGGTATGTTATAGCTACGGGCGACGTCCTGCCTTTAATTATAGTTATTTTATTGGCTTTATTATCAATCTATTGTATAAAGCAAGTATATAAGGCAATCAAGACCAAAGACCCCGATATCCTAGACTGAATCAACGTTCCACGTGAAACAAAGTATCGGAAGGTTTAGGCTTTCGTGGGAATTTCGAGGGAGATTTGGGATTTGCGTGATGGGACACCTCCAAACAAGGAAAAACCTTTCCAAACAAGGAAAAACCTTTCCAAACAAGGAAAAACCTTTCCAAACAAGAAAAAACACCAACAAACAAGGGAAACACCTTTCGAGCAAGGAAAACGCCTTTCAAGCAAGGGGTATCTTCCGATCAAATGTAAAAGTTTGCAAGTGGTAGGAGTTTCCCGTCAAGGCAAGGCAGTTGTGAGTGATGGTGGGTATGGTGTTATTGGTGGTGGATATTGTTTATTAGTATGGGGTGATGCGGAGGGAACCAAGGGAAAACGGGGGCGGCTATGGCGTGGGGTCGGCCCCGCTGGTCGTCCGTCTCTGCTCCCTTTTGGCGGTAGTATAATATAAAATCTGATAGTGATATGACGAAAGAAGAAGCAAGAAACGTATTTGGCGGTAGTATAGTAAATAATCTGCTGTCGCTAGGGGCTGAGCCTACCAACGTGGTAAGGCAAGACGGGTTGATAGAATGGAAAAGTGATGGATATATAGAGGTAGGAGGCGTACAGGTATGGGCCTACTATTACTTTGAGAATGGTGAGGACGTTGATAGATGTGATTGGGCGGATCATATGGAGATAGAGGTAGAGGAATGTTGGATTTAAAACCGGTTGGTGGTGGGTAACACCAAGGGGAACGGGCGGCGGTGTCACGGCGTGGTAGGCTGCGGGTGTCGGCTGCCGTTCTTTCTTTGGCGTGGTAATAACTAAATACTAATATTATATGGACGAGATTGTAAAATTACAAGATGAGATACTGTCTTACCTTCGTAATAATATTACAAAGGATGAGGCGTATTATATCCTTACGACTGATAAGGATATGATAGAGGTTCTTATATCAGATAAGAAGGACGGAAGCAAACGTATCAAGATCCTTGATATGGAATATACTATCGAGAAGGATGATATGTTATTGCTATTCGATACTGATGGGGTAATAGACGAATGTCTTTTGGTTGCCAGCTATATAGGGGTAAATATGTATTTTCGCAGGCAAGATGTCAACGCTATTTTGTATAACATCAATAGAGAGAAAGTTATGAAATATCCTTACATAGCTATTCAGTTAGATAATATACAGACTATAGAAAAGCGTAGGGTTATTTTTGAGATCACCGGACATAGGATGGATGATGACAAAGAGAGAATAGATTTTATGTTTGTTTATTTTATGGCAAGATTATGCGTGTAAGAAGAACTATAAAAGAGAAGGATGTTATAAAGATATTGGTATTTGGATGTGATAGGAGGCTTATTAAATCAGCAATGGATTCTGGGTTTAGAAGCATGTCGGCGGTATTATCTTACGCTAATTGTATGGCGGGGGATAAACCTGTGAATCATATTCGGATATCAAATGAGAGTCGTGGATGGTGTGGCTCATATACCTTATATGGGAAGGAAATAGATTAGTCGGATAGTGAATAACAAAGGAGGTGCATATGAATAATATTATAACAAATGCCAATGGCGTGAAAGTAAAAGTAAGAGTATATGATTTTGGCGATGAAGTGGCTGATAGATATACCATAGTATATGTAAATAAAAATATAAAGGATGGTTATGGGGTGGTGTATTATCCTGTTTTCTCATGTAGTGAGGATCCATTCCATCCATTAGGAGTGGGGATGTATGCGGGAGATTATTATCCGCATAGAAGTCATATGTACAATTTTGGTAAAAGAGTGAAGGATATAGATTCACTGCCAAAGAAAGTGATTGAATTTATAAAATATATTACACGATGAACGAAATAACTCACAACAATTACGATTTGGTTGCTTTTGAACAGAATGGGGAAGTGGTAGTAGCCGTAACATTCTACAGGTATTACAAGAAGAAAGCTAAAGGTGAGGTTAATTATAGATGGAGAACCAGATGCCCGGAATTGGTGGATAAGATCGCAAAACACCGTACCAAGATATTTACCGGTCAACTTATCCAGTTAGCGAAAGCGTATGGGGAGAAAAAGGTTATAAAATATCAAAAGGAGGAGGAAGGAGTATGTCAAAATACGATAGAGACGCTATAGAGATATATATACTGGATCATATAGATACAGATAATTATGGTAAGCAGTTTAAATACGATAGGGAATATATGTCTTTTATGCTTAACGTGTTTAAGGATGAGTATAAAGAACATATCAAAAGGGATGGAATTAAGAAGGCTTTTGAGGATTACATAATGAGCGTTCCGTCTATATTCAGGATTCATATAGCGGATTGCGATATCAGGTATTTATTACGTTCATGGGGAGTGGAGTTCGATGATGATGATGAGATATACATCTTGTACAAAAAGATCATAAGGGAGGTCTTCTTTAAGATGTGTAATGATATGAACATTAGATTTTAGTTTGTTAATATTGTGACCATGACCTTGGCGGGGTGGAAGGATATATCATGATCGTACGTGTGCGGATATGATCCGGGGTCGGTTCCCGGCGCCTTGACACAACTTAATTAAATAGCATATGGACAATACTTTAAAAAGAGCGGCAGCGGAATTGAAAGAAGCCGGTTGCAGGGTTTTTGCGTGGCAGGATGATACTTATAATAGAGGTTGGAGTAAGGGTGATTATATAATGTTGTATTACGCCTTCCCTGATTCGCCTAACATCGGGTATCTGAGTCGTGGGGAATATGGGATGAGCGTAGCATATAGTAGAGCTTATATACCGAGCCGTGGGAGTGGATCGGGGTGTTGTATCAAGGAGGAGGCTACGTTCGACCTTGCGACGGCGTTAGATGCGTTGAACGGGCCGTTACCTAGGTGGTGCAAGTCTTATGGGGTTTATCCAGAACAATATAAGGATATTGATAGATGGTATAATAGCGATAATTATCACAAAAAAATATTTAAGGAAATTTGATATGGAAGTAAAAGATTGGGAAAATCTGGTTTTGAATACAGAAGTAGGATCACATTGTTTTGTTACGCTGATTGATGATAAGGACATCAGTAGAGGTTATGCGCAAATCAGACGTGCGGAGCATTTCGGGTATAACATCTGTTTTACAAGGTTATACGGGAATAAGTTCTATTTCGAAAAGATAGAGGAAGGACGTACGCAACAATATATCAATAGGAGGAAATGATATGGTAATAGAGTTTGATTTCGAGATATACAAAAACGGAGATTACGATAAGGTATATCTACGTAACGGAAAAGAGGCAAGAGTATTATGTGATAATGGGAAGGGTAATAGTCCTATGGTCGTGATGATTGAGGATGATAAAGCGGATGATTATATTATTCTTCGTTATAACGAAACCGGCAGAAGGAATATCAATAGTCAATCGAGTCTCGATCTTATGTTATCGGTAAAAGAACGGGAGCCAGAATTATGGGTTGTCGTTATATCTTACATGGATAATAAGGATAAGAGACAAAAGATGGTCTTACCTAATTTTTTCTCAAGGAATATAAGAGGAAATGTATATCTTCAAGGAAGCTCTAAATCAAGTGTATCATATTATGTTGATAAGCTAGAAGAAGATGGGTGCTTCGATGAGCTATGCGAGAAGATAAGGGTAAAGAGAGATCGCATTTATAACATGGAAATAATATCACTATCAGATGACGAGACGGCAGTTTAACCAGTTGATAAATGATCTGGACGGTAAAAACCCGTTTATCGTATTGCATAGGGATGCCGTTGCGCCTAAATACGTAGGCGTGGAGGTCTCGAAAGAAGGCGTGGTATACAACTACTCGGTTATAAGCATAAACGACGAATATAAGCCTAAAAAGGCTCTTATTTCGAAGATATTGGGTATAGCTGATAATCTTAATGGCGATAGCGGCTTGAAAAAGGAATGATTGAGTGTATTTATGACCATAATAATAAAAGTTGTGTACTGATACGAATGATATTGGACGGAGGATAAATATGGCAGTATGGTAATAGACAGGTTTATGTCTTAATATCATAATATTCTGCTATTATATCCTCTTTTTGGGTAAGGAGTATAATAAATAATATAAATATCTTGGATATGGATGAAATTAATATAGGTGATAAAATTATGTTTCACATAACCGGTAACCATAATATAGGGTATGCCAAAGGAGAAAGATATATCGGAACAGTATTAAGTAGGGATCACCGATCACGCCTTCATGTGAGGGCGGAAGGCATGCCTAGAGCTTGTATTGATGAGCGGGATGTGGATAAGCTTATCGAGGAGAGTATGGATTTTGATATGGATGAGGTAATACCTAATCCAGTGGCGAGGAAGTTGTATAAGCTAATGAGTAAATATATTTGCGCATTCGGATGGTTTCATGAGAGTATCAACGGCTATATCATATATGATTGTGTGATGATGAGCCGGGCTTTAAATCACAATGTTATGTATGTGTTGCATGATCATGGATTCGAGATACGGCATATTGATAGCTATTCTTGGTGGATGACTAATGAGAGGTTAATGTCTGAGGTAACATACACAGAGGGTGATATTCATATAATTATTCATGAGTGCATGGAGGATTATGTGGATAACGTGAAATTTGGGGAGGAGTTTTATAAAAACAAGTAAACATGATAAGATACTTACTTGTGATGGCGATGATAATATTGACACCACCAAAAGGGAACGGAGGCATGCCCCTCGCCCCGAAGCCGGCAGTGGTCGAGGCACGGGTATGGGATAAGCTGGCGGCCGCCCTATCTTTCGTGGAGTCAAGGGATGACGATCGGGCGTACAACGCCACTTCAGGGGCGTTAGGGAGGTGGCAGATGAAAAAGGTGTATGTAGATGAGGTTAATAGGATATTGTGTCTTAAACGGGAGAAAAAGCGGTATAGATACGATGATAGAACAAATCCTGTCAAGGCTAGGGAAATGTTCGAGATATATCAATCTCATCATAATCCGAATAAGGATATAGATCGGGCTATAAGATTGCATAGGGGATTGCATTCTCCTATGTATGTTAAAGAGGTTAAACATAAATTAAGGGAATAATATGAATCGTGAGGTATTAATAAATATCATTAATAGAGGTAGAATAAGGTTTATCCCAGTAAGAAGATGTTTCTTATGCAATGAATATGTAGGATATAAATTCGTTAGGATGTGTGATGGAAGTATGATACCGGTATTTTCTAGTGGATGTAGGTGTTGTGGCATAAATAATGGGACGCTATCAGAAAGGACTTGGGATGAAGTGCTTGATCTTGTCAAAACGGTACAAAATAAGCCTATGAATGAGAGAACGGAGGAAGATGAATTTATATTAAATAGTTTAATATAAGGAGGTATTGTATATGAAATGGGTGATAATAAAAGGCGTAAGGTATCCTATGTCCGTGGTGTCGGCATTCGCCGCATATTACGGGAACAATCCGTTTCTGAAGATAAGGATAAGAAACAAATATCACATAATTTATTTTGATAATATGTATTATCTGAATATTCAGATAAGGTATTTGATTAACAACTATCCTGACTTCGTGCAGATAGGGAATTGGTATATATCCAAGAAGCAGGTGATGTCGTGGGCACCCAAGGGCAGGCCGTGGACGGGTCGGGCTGGGTTATATCCTTCCACCTATCTTTCGGCTTGGAGAGCGGAACTCAAATTAAGTTCGATAGGGAAGAGGAGTATCAAAGAGCTTTAGATTGTTTAAATGAGAAGTTCAATGTAATATTATGAGTTGTATCATGAAAACCATGATACTTAGAGGAGTATTGAGACTGATAGTGATCAAGGCAAATGATGTTGTTTAATTTTAAAAAAATAAATTTTTATGGAAATAAAAGAGTATTTATCGGTTTATCTAGAGAGTGGATATCTTTTTGACGATATGTCAGGAAAATTAAAGTGGTTTGAGATTGATAAAATCTTGATCAGTTTTACATATGGAGTAGTTAGATATGTAGGAACATGGGGAGGATGTAGGACTGAGAAGACATTAGATGGGAAATTATTTTATTCGTCCGAAGAATGTTTTAAAAAGGATAAGAGCATCCCTAAGACAAAACTATCAATATATGATGTTTTTAAGTCATTATATGGGTTCGTTCTAATAGGTGATGTGTGGAAATACAAAAACGGAAGAGCTGTCAAGTGTAAGTTGGAATGTTTTGATGTTGAAATAGATAATAAAGGAAAAATTTATTGTAAGGAAACATATTACAGAACATGTGAAGATGTGTATAAATTCAATGACTTGACTGTAGTTGACAAGAATGGAGACATGAGATTAGTAAAATCTTCAAAAAGTAAATTAATGCTTACTAATGATCAATTAGATGTTGTGGAGAGAATGAAGGGCATCATTGATGACATGGTTAGGTTAAAGATGATTATGTATATTGATCAAGACTATAATCTTTGTTTTCTGCCGGGAGATAAAATAGAAGATTTGACAATGGATGAGACAGATGGATTTGTGGATACCACCGGTATAGTGACATCTATAAAATCTAAGAATGTAGTGGAGTTTTATGTAGAAAACCCATTCGTAAAGATAAAGGATGAATGATATCTGAATCTGGATTGTGGTGGTTCGTGAGAATAGCCACAATCATATCTCTAAACGTGAACATAAGGAGGTACGTATGTCATTCGATTGACGTTAGGGATCTAGTTATATTAAAAGAGGAGGAATTATGAAAAAGATTGTATTAAGACTGTATGAGTTTGATGAGCTGTCAAAAGATTCACAAGAAAGGATCGTGAAGCGTGAGCGCTGGAATATAATGGATTGTTGCATGGAAGCTTATGGTGCTGATTATATAAGCACCATGAAGTCTTTTGGGGATCTGACAAATACTGAGGCTTATGACTGGGAAGTTGGATATACGAGGTATGATTTTAGATTCAAATTCAAGTACAATGATCCTATATGCTGTCATCCAACTGATTATGATAAGGATATATACCCTAATAACTTATGTGGCAAATTACTGTTCAGGTATATCAACAACAACATTATGCCACGTATTATCAAGGGCAGGTATTTCTCCACGTCAGGTAAATATATTGATGGGAAATACAAATACAAGCACAGGTATAGTAAGGTAATGTTTGACTATGGAGATAATTGCCCTTTAACAGGAATGTGTTATGATCGGTATCTCCTGAAACCTATAATTGATTATTACAATGCATGGTGTACTTATCCAGAAGATTTTTCTTTGGAGGATCTGATGAGACAATGTTATGATAACTTCTTCAAGTCATGGCATGAGGAGTACGAGTATTGGGCTGATAATGAAGATGCGATACGTGAGGAGCTTCATCATAATCAGTATGAAGATCGACTCTATTATGAGAATGGGGATGTGTATGTTGGACCATTAAATGAAATAGTGTGAAAACACAAGAAGAATATGCCCGTGAGATTGATGAGATCGTTCTCCGGGATGTAGAGAGTTGCCAGACTGACTGGTTTAAGATTGATAAGGAAATATTCATGCTTCCGGAAAACAAGAATAAGACATTTATTCTCGGAACACGAAAGACAGGATGTGATTTATTGATACTGGGAGGCACTAATTGTGAAGAAAGTTATTTGGATGGGGTTTTTGGGTGTCTTGGTAATGAGAAATTCTATGTTTGCCAGCCAATATCTCTTTATGAGACAACACGAAATATCCAGGAAAGACCTGCCTTGTACGCTTTTAAAATAGCGACCGAGTATTTCAGGGCGCATGGAATGGTTCCCGTATTTGAAAATTCACATTGTAAATTGATGAGATTATGAATATAGAGGTAATAAGATATAGGCTTCCGATTTATTGGATTGGGGCTTTGATTAATGGTGACTACACTGGAATATCTAACGAGGAAGCGCAAGAAGTTGATGACTTTGTAAAACATGCAGATGGTTGTCCAGTTGGTGTGGATTGGGGAACAGAAGGTTTTTATTCGTATAATGACGCAAACGCTATTGGCGGAACTTGTGTCGATGTTATTTTTAGCAAGTATAATCAATAATTAACACTCAAAACTTAATAGATATGAACAACTCTATGGTCGCTCATTTGTGGGCAAACGAAAAGAAAGAATCCGCAAGAGGTAGTAATCTTTTCTTTGAAGGTAGAAGTATTTATTCTTATGGTTATCATTTTGAGGTTGGAAGAATCGTAAGAAATAAGTGTGGTGAAAAGGCGTATTTGCTTAACGATAAGTATTATTCTTCTTCTACCTGTAAACATCAACGTTGTGTTCGTAGTGCAATACCAACTGGTTCAAAGGTATTTTCTGTTGGATATAATATGTCTGATGATGGCAGCATGGCTTTTATCACCAGTCGATTGGAGCTTATCAAAGAGGTTATCGAGAAATACAAGAAGGTTAGAACAAGCCTGTCTTATAGGGATGTTTGGGGAGTATTTAGAAATCTAATGGATTATATTGAGTTCTTTAATATGGGTACTCCCAAGAGCCTTCTTAAAAAGAGTGCAAACACCTGGATCGGAACTAAACATGAGTTATCTTATGAATCGGATAAGATTAAAAGTGAATATGTCCATGAGTTAAAGCGTGTGTTTGAGGTATTGCTAAATCATCAAGCGTTAGAAACTTTAGGAACGACCAATGTGATAGTAGATGAGATTTGTGGTGAAGGAACGTGGGCTAAGTATGTGGCCAGATGTCAGAGATGGGAAGACAGTCAGGCGAAAAAAGAGGTTTTAATTTTTGAAAAAAGAAGAAAAGAAAAAGAAGATCGCAAGAAAAAATTTGAAGAACAGATCGAGATGTGGAAGTCTGGCAAGATTCTGGAATTATATCTACATTATTATTTGGAGGATGACCAGCCTAACGTATGGCTTCGCATCAAGAATGGCATAATTGAGACTAGTAAGAATATCAAGATAGGACGAGCTGAGGCTGAGAGACTTTGGAAATTGATAAAGTTCTTCCATAATGGCAGTAAATTCCAACACGATATGGTATTGGATACAACCGGTCACAAATGGAAGATCAATAGCTATAAGAATGATATATTGGTTGCTGGATGTCATAGGATCGCATATAGCGAGATGGAGGGTGTTGCGAGACAATTAGGATGGGATTAAACAGATATCAACTAACATTTGAGAGCTATGGCAATCACTATCAGATTTACGGGAGAAACATCCAAGATGTCATGGGTGGCGTTACCGGTGGAGCCGGCGTATATGGGTAGGCGGTCGGGGAAGACAAGGCGCAGCCCTTGCTCGTTGGCTTGGTTGAGTAATAAAATAACATATAAATACGTAAGAAAATATGAGTATTAGAGAAGGAGATATGGTATCTATAAGACAGGATTTTATCAATCGATATAAAAATGTGCAAGAATCCATCATAAAGGCAATGGATAAGGCATTGGAGCGGGCAATAGGGAACAAGGTAATAAATTTCGAGAAGTGTGAAGGCAATTATTTGGACGTCTATCCTCTTATCGGGGCGGTCTTACAGAAGGAGGTAAGGAGAGTACTTGGCGAAAATGCGAATAAGGATATATACCGGAATATGAAAATAAAAGCGACCAAGTACAGAAATGATTACAGGGTATGGTTGGACTATGCCGGGGATTACAGAAACGAAAATATAGAATAACATGAAATATCAAAATTTTATGTGCCCTTATGAGCTTGCGCTAAAGTTGCATGAGTTGGGCGTAAATTCGGAGTCGGAATTTTATTTTGTGAAAGAGATGAAAGGAGGGGAAACCCAGATAGATTCAGTCGTGCAAAATACAATGAGGTATTCATATAGAAAAGAAGGCGACCTCATACCGGCTTATATGAGTCATGAACTTGGAGAGATACTACCAAGTATGATAAATGTCAGTAAATCAAAAATATGGGATGAATGGTTGCAGTTGACACAATATTTCCCGAATAGGGATAGTAGATATTACGAAGCCGCCTATGTTCGTTACAATGCCTACGATTCGCCAACAGAAGTGTATAGCGGATTTGGGGAAACAGAGGCGGAGTCAAGGGCGATGCTTCTCTTTGATTTGTTGGAAAAGAAGATATTGACACCTGATAGTTTGAATTTAAAGGAAGTGGATAGGAGAAAGGAATATGAGAACGAATTTGAATAGTACAAGCATGAGAAACACATGTCCAGAATTTCCGCTTTTCGGTGCGAATTATCCAGACGCAACTTGCATAGATGGCATATTATATGATCTGGATAATGTAGGTGATGATGGTGTTCTAATCAAGCCATTGGAAGAAATTCCATGCCCATTCTGCCGAACAGAGGAGTTTATCAGATACGATCCATTCAATAAAGAGTATAGCATGGATAGTGAAGAGGATATAAAAGATTGGTATATGAGCTATATTAATGAAATGAGAAATAAGTATGGGGGAAAATAAGAAGGAACAAACACCATGCCGGAACTTGAAAGATTGGCATACGAACAAATGAAGGAGGTAAACGATGGAGACAGTAAGATTATCAGATTACTCTTCTTATGATAAAAACAAGGGAGGAATACAAAAATTGCGTCACAAATTCAGGAATCAAATACTTGAATATTGGGGAGAAGATACCGGAATCCTAATAGGAACAACCATGGTATATGAAAGACATTTGTGGAACGAGGAAGTTAAAGTAATATGATTATGGATGATAATAAGATAATGGAAGCGGCTAAGTTAATAGCCAACTCATCAGCGGCCTTGATCGAGGCTATGGGGATGATGAGCGAAAATATCGAGAGAGCTAATAGGGGCGAGTCTTTGGCGTATACCGAGGAGGCCTTTAATAAAGTGGTTATGAATAATGGAATAGATTATAATAGTGTTATGAGTAGAAGTTGGATATGAGAAATGGAGGAGGACTATGGGTAAAGAAGTTAAGATAGATGTAGGATATAAAGATGTGCTAGAAAAATCATTATCAGCCATCCAATATCTAAGAATACATGGATTCTCGACGTACATGGAATCGGAGGGGATTGTAAATAGGATAATGATGTTCAAGGATAAGAATGAGATGAGAGATCAAAAGATCAGATCAATTTAATAGAACTAATTATGACAGTAGAGTATAAGTGTATTGATGTTTACAAGAAGCCGGAGAATCCAATGGAATGGTTGCCGTGTCCACGATGCGGCCTCCGGCCTCTGGTCTGGGAGTTCGATAACGGGAGATTCACGGCGTGCGGGTGCGGAACAGACTGTTATAGTCATTGGAGCGTGCGAGCGGAAAGTATTATGTCGGTCATAAAAAGATCTGATAACGGTAAGTCGGCTGAGGTGTATGATATTGATGAACTTAAAAATAACTGGAATCATTGGGTGAGGACAGGGGAGATACTGTTTACGCCAGGGAATGGGAAATGGTAATATGATTAATAATTTAAGATATGGATCATTATTTGGCTATAATTCAAACGATATTGGATAGATGTGAGAACGACAATACATCTCCTGATATCCATGACATGGAGATAATAAAAATAGGTGATTATATATAATTTTACACTAAAAAAAATAACATATAAATAGGAATTTATAAATATTCTATTTATATTTGCGATATGTATTTGGTGGAGCAACATATAATTACTATTAACGATAAGAGATATAAGGATTTAGATCGAATATGTTTCTTATCCAAGAATCTGTATAATGCGGCTTTGTATATAATAAAGCAAGAGTTTCTTAGTACAGGTAAATGGATAAGAGCTGTAGATCTTAACAAGAAGATGGTAGCAGAGAATAACATAGATTATAGAGCAATGAGTGGATCATCCTCCCAGCAAGTTCTTATGGCTTTAGACAAGAACCTAAAATCTTATTTCTCTGCTATCAAGGCATGGAAACGTGATAATAAGAAATTTACCGGCTGTCCTAAATTTCCAAAATATAAGCATAAAACAAAAGGAAGGAACGTATTTTCTTATTCTTACGCACAGTTTAAACATAGAGGAGGTTTTATCTATTTCCCTAAGAAGGAAGGATTACCTCCTTTAAGAACTAATTGCAAGGAAGGAACTGTAAAACAGATTAGATTTGTTCCTAAATCCGATTGTTATGTCATAGAAGTTGTATATGAGTCAATTGTGAAAAAGCAACTTGATGATAACAACAGGATCATGTCTATTGATCTAGGTATAAATAACCTCGCTTCTATCGTGACCAACGTAAGCAATAAGCCTATTTTGATAGATGGAAGGAGACTTAAATCCATCAATCAGTATTACAATAAGAAAAGGTCAGATATTCAACAACAATTAAAGAAAGTAAATGGAAAAGAAAATTCGAGACGGTTGATGTCCTTAACAAGAAGGAGAAACAATAAGGTGAAAGATTATCTTCATAAGGCGAGTAAGGAGATAATAAATACTTGCTTGAAGGAGGATATAACAACATTGATAGTAGGTCATAATGATGGATGGAAACAAAATGTTAACCTTGGTAAAAGGAATAATCAGAATTTTGTTTCGATTCCATTTGAGATGTTTATATCAATGTTAAGGTATAAATCGGAAAGACAAGGACTAAGATTTGTTGAAGTAAACGAATCTCACACGTCAAAATGCAGTTCTTTCGATTTAGAATCAGTAGGTCATCATGATACTTATGTTGGTAGAAGGGTAAGAAGAGGTCTTTTTATGACAAGAGATGGTATTCTTATTAACGCTGACATCAACGGAAGTTGTGGAGATCAGAACCAGGACAGAGACCAGATGGCATTATGTGACACATTACCGGGATGAGGAAAGAACCGGATACCGCCTGGTAAATGGTCATCTTGAATCCTATACCTATACCGTGTCAGTTCCATATGAGGTATATGAACCCTATGAGGTTGAAGTGGAGTATGAGTACAAGATACTGAATACAACGCTGACCAACAATGGAATATCCGCAGCTGTCAGTGCACTGAATCTGACGCAGGATCAGATGGAACGGTATACGCTGCTTCTGGAGACCAGGGGCAACAAGCCGGATATCTTCGGGGATAATGTATATGCAAATCCGGGTGTATCAGAGGAATATGAGAGATATGCCGTACCGGGAGAATACCTGACGAACCAGCAGTTTTCCAATATGCACCGGGAAGCCGAAAAGTATCTTGGATATCCTTATGTATGGGGAGGATCCTCACCAGGTACAAGTTTTGACTGTTCCGGTTTTGTGAGCTATGTCATCAATAATTGTGGAAATGGCTGGAACTATGGCAGACTTACGGCAAATGGCTGGAAGAATGCAACCGCAAGGGTGGCAGCTTCCGATGTAAAACCGGGAGATCTGGTCTTTTTCCAGGGAACCTATAACACAGCCGGAGCATCCCATGTGGGTATCGTAGTCGATCCGGTAAATAAGATCATGATTCACTGTGGCAATCCAATCCAGTATGCGTCATATGATACGCCATACTGGAGGGCACATGCCTATTGCTATGGAAGAATCCAGTAATTATAAATGCAGCGAAAGTTACCAAAGTGGTGGCTTTTTTGCTGTCACAAAGGAAAGGAGAGCGCTTATGTATACAAAGTTAGACAAGCTCCGCGAGGATCTGAAAAAGGCAGTAGCCAAAAGAGAGGCAGCGGATGCAAAGGTAAAGCAGCTGGAAGCAAAGCTGAAAGAAGAGGAAAACCAGCAGATCGTCAGTGATGTTGCATCCTACAATTTATCACCGGAACAGCTGGCACAGTTCTTACAGCTTGCAAACAGTGGCAGGTTACAGGAAATGCTCAGCGG
>OJNU01000048.1_pt1 | contig 107933 bp, 100 predicted proteins | sample 1597941 | NCBI WGS metagenome assembly OJNU01 (sample SAMN01915228, study PRJEB22387) | human gut metagenome | isolation source: stool | host: Homo sapiens | place: USA | reverse complement strand
TTTTCTCGCCCATATATCGCAAGAGAGCCGTCACCCGATAAAGGTAACGGCTCTCACTCTTTCGGCGCGAAATCGACTGCCGATTTGCTCCGCAAAGCTCCGGCGCTTTTATAGATTGCGCTCCAGGGCTAAGACTATATCTTTTTGTATCTGATTCCGACTTCTCCACCGTCAGTTAAAACTGACGGTATTCCGCCCAAAGGCGCATAGGTTAAGCGCAAAAACTCATGGTTGTCACCGTCAAGCCAGATGGCTTTATCTGTCGGAGGCAACTCGATACTTGTGTAGGTAAATATTATGTATACCTCCGGGCACGAACTGGCGGCCCAATTCTCCCGAATGAATTCCGGGTTTTTCTCCAGCCGCCAGCTAATATCATAACTGTGTGCTCCCGAAATGTCAACTCCGGTTCCGTCTGCATTAAAGATATATTCCTGATCCCAGGATATATATGAGATGTCCTCCCACCCCATTTCTCTAATGTTATATTTCCCTCTGTTGAAATGCTCCGCGCCGACCCAATGGCCCACTATTGTATTGTGCAGCTCCTTATACAGGGTGTCCTGAACTTTGGCTGCCGTCTGTAGCGGCGATTCGGGTTCTTCTTTTTCATCCCCGCAGGAACACAACAGAAATATGGCTAATACCTGCAAAAGCTGTGAAAATAATTTGTTCATGTTAATAGATATAATCGGTTTGTTGTTGCAAATATATATATCATTAATCAGGTATGCAAATTAATCAAATAATCCCACGACAGGCCCCGTGTTTTTTTGCGGTTTATATTGTGGGATTTTTGCTGAGGTGTTATTTCAAATGCCGGAATCCGACGCATGTGTAGGTCTCGATATTCTCGACAAGTTCCTCGTGATTGTGGTTGGTGGCGGAGCTGTCGATGTCAAACTCCATGAAAGTTTTCCCCTTCAGTCCGGCAAGCTGCTCATGGATCTTATCGAGCAGCCGGAATTCACCGATGTTTTTCTGCTCGGCCCAGTCGGTGACCACATGGAGGTTGATGAGCGGCTGCGCCCGGTATTCGACGCCCGGCACGATGGCATGCCACTTGAAGGGCACAAACTCGATGAACACCGCCGGACGATTCCATGCGGTCTCCTGCTCGATAAACTCGACATTGTGGTTCCACAGGTCGATGTGTTTTATCGCCCGTGGATACAGCTCGTCATCGACATCCACATCGTCGGGTCGTTCATAATACTCTCCGGCAGCATTTATGCACAAAGCCTCGAGCCGGTTTTTGATTGCGTTGTATAGTTCTTCCCTCATTTTATTTCCTGTTTAGCCTCAAAATATAAATGCGTCAGTTTGGAATTGCCACCTACACGGAAAAGAGTATCTAACATAGTGTCGGATATGTCATTTTCCAGTAATTGGAATAAGCCTCTCTCGAGATAGCCTGAGCAAATTCCCATAAAACATCTTGATTGTGACGCTTGCGAGTCTTTACACGCTCTTGGACCCAGTTTTTCCATTCCTTAAATGAAGTAGGTATTTTTATAGTTATGGTCTTCATTTGATATCAAAGTCTATGTTGTTGATGTATTCGTTTAGGTTCTCCTCGATGATTGCCCGGACTGCCTTCTCAACCTCCGGCGACGCGCCGAGAAATTTGCGCTGCGGGATCTTGATTGTAGAGCCTACCTTTATCATACTCATGATCCGCCAGAATTCAGATATTGTATTGAGGCTCATTTTTGATGTCCAGGCGTAGAAGGCTCCATCCGGCAACGTTGGCCTGTTAGAATCTCCTTTATTTCGCCCGAATCCGCCTTGTGATTCATAAAACTTTGCTCTGAAGAAGCGTTTCATCTTGGCCGTCACCTTGATTTCGCCCCCTTCGTTGTGGATGGCTGCCGCCGGGTGGTCGGACAGGAACACGATACTGCTCTCGCGGATCTCGCTGCGGACACTACGTCTAAAGCCGCCGGAGTCAACCAGTATAAGACCGCCCGGGCGTGTCGGACTTTTACGCCGCTGCCATGCCTGGCTGAAGAATGCTTGTCGCTCGAAGTTTTGGTCGAATTCGTCGCCAAGCTCCACCTGTATGTCGCGCAATATGCTCTGAAATATGGCGCGCGTCTGCTGATCAAGGTCGCTCATCGGGAGTGTCTTTTTCGGGGTTTTCGTCAATGAAATCAAAAAGGCTCGGCATGTCGGACGCCACGACCGGGGTTTCAAACCCTGCCGTAGCGTTCATTATGTTGTAGAAGGTGCGCTCGCTGATGGCATAAACCGGATATATGTACCTGCGCCAGATCTCCCGGTTTGACAGTCCGCTCCTGGCGTACTGGTCATATATCCGGTTTATGTCCTCGACGCGCTTCCTGTAGGACATGCCGCGCGATTTTGTCATTGGCTCTACATGATTTTACAGGTCCGTGTGTCTGTTTAGGTCGGTAGGGCCGGATGTCGAGCGTCGTCACGCTGCTCACTGTCACCCGGCCGCTGCCTTCGCACTGGGAACATCTGGCAAGCATCGAACAGGAACCCTGCTGTACCCCGGTGCCGTGGCACTCCTTGCACACCGCCACACGGGGCGGTCGTCTTACTTCTTTTCCCATAATCGCTTTCGTTTTAGTCCACGTCGGTCATGCCGAGCGGTATGTAACACCATGCGCCCTTGTCGTTCTTGTACTGGGCGCGGATATATTTCTTGGAGATGGCCGGCTGATAGCTCTCCTCGATGATGCGCACACCGTCGATGAAACGTTCGTCGCCGCTGTCGTTGGCCATCTTGCGGAGCTGCAGCACACGGCTGGCCTTGATGTTGCCCTGTCCGTCGCGGCTCAACAGGCGCAACACAGCGTTGACGAGAGCGCGGGTGGCATCGTCCTTGGCAAGTCCCTCGATGTACTGCTTTACCATGGCGATGCCGTCCTCCACGGTATCCCGGTACCCGTCGATGGTGTTCACACCGAGAATCAGACGGAACTTGCCGTCGGAGGTGGTGAAGGTGTGGCTGTTCTGCTCATCGGTCTTGACCCCGGTGATTTCGGACTTCATCTTGAGGATGGTGTCGAAGTTGCCAAATACGGTGTCCTTGACCGTCTTGATCTGTTCGCTGAGCTCGCGCAGCTGCGGGATGGTTGTTGCCACCTCCTCGTCGACCATGTCGGCGTACTGCTGACGCTGTTCCTTACGCTCCTGCTCGCGGCGCTTTTTCTCTTTCTCGGCCTTGAAAGCCTCGAATTCCTGACGCTCTTCAGCTGTCATTTCTACTTTTTCTGTCATATCTCTTATTTTTGGTGGGTTGTTGATTGATCTTCGTGGGTTGTTGATTGATCTTCATTGTAGGGGACTTCCTCAAGCTCGTACCATTCGATGTCGGGTTCCTCGAGTCCGAAAAACTCTATTACCTCTTCGCGGTCATGGTAGCCTATGTATTCAGGAGTGAGGATATGCCCGGTGGTTCGCTCTTTGAGCCTTATTTTCCAGTGGCGCTTTTTCATGTCCATTTATGCTTGGCCCATCGGCATGGGGATGATTATTACATGCTGTCTGGACTGCTGCGCTTTGGCCGGCTGCGCGGGCATCTCCACCGGCTGATGACGGATGCCTCCCTTGCGCTCTATGCTCCTGAGCTTGCGACGCAGTTCCCGGTGCTCGTCGGCCGTGATGTGGTAGAAGTCCTTGCCGATAATTCGGGCGTCCCGGCAAAGGAGGTTGACGCGGTTCCAGTCGGTGGTATCCACTCCCATCTGCTGCATGATCTTGAGGGTCTTGCTGCGCTCCTTGCGGAGTTCGTCCTTGCGTCCGGTCCTGGCCTCAAGGTCGGCGCAGCAGCGGTCGTATTCGGCCCGGGTCATCTCGCGGAGGCTGTCGGTGCGTCCGTCGGTGTACTGCCACACCAGGCTCTTCTTCACCTCGTCGCGGTCCCCGATTGGATCGAGGGCCTTGACCGCGGTATAGAACCGGGCGAAATTAGTTACTTCTTGTTTCATATTATACACATGTTTTATTAGCCAAATCGACCACGACACCGGTATGGTATCTATCAAGCCACATAAGACCTTCATCAATTTTGGTTTTTACCATCGCGGTATCCCTTGTTGTCTCGGTTTCAGCCACTACTTCAAGGTAATTAAGTGCAGCATTAAGCGAAGCTCTTGTCTTGACACATAACTCATCAAGAACCTGAAGTTGGATTTTATCTTTGTCTTTAGCCATTGTTCTTTTCTCTGTTTAGTTTACTTAATCGGCTTCTCTCTTTGAGGACTACGGTCCAGTTGCAATAGTTGCAACAGCGTCCTTCCTCCTTGATGGGCCACGGATCGTTGCCGTGTTCCGTGACCTCTTTGCCGCAGATGCAGCATTTGAATTTTGTCTCACTCATATTCGTTTATTTTATGTTCGGTTTCCAATCTATCGTCACCATCGCCGCCACTTCGCCGGTGCCGGCACAGTCGGGACACGGCTCAAAGTCCGGCCCTTTGGGAGTGTCTATACTGAACCCACCCCTGCCGTTGCAATAAGGGCATGTCATCGGCGCCGTCATAAACGCCTCCTTGTGAATCCGGCCCTCCGGCTCGATTACTATCATCGTTCGTTTCTTACTCATATTTTGGCCTTGTGTTTAGGTTTACCTGATGTACCTCCCCAATATCTCTCTGCTCCCTCTTCCCATATTGTATAGCTCCCGACCGGGCCGAAGAATCTTCCCTTGGAAATGGCCTTGAAGCCCTCGACGAATATCTTCTGGTCTGCATCAAACATCACCTTGCGGGCTGTGCGCCCGTCCGGATTGCGCCCGTCGGCCTGACTGACGAAGATTATCAGCTTGTTGGAATGCCGCTCCACAAACTGCATGTATTCCCGGATGCCCATCTGTGTGTATTGGAAACTGTCGATGATCACGAAATCCGCGCTTTTGGGTTTCGACAGACGCTCGCTCAGGTCGCTCATCGACTCCCGGTTGAGCAGCACAAACCGTTTGTTAACTCCGATCATTCCATGCTGCGCCAGGGTCTGCTGCATGCTCAGACTCACACCTTGCTCCAGACTGTTGTAGGCAACCTTCCCATATTTGCAGAGTTCCTTGCTGAGTTGCATCATGAAACTGGTCTTGCCATTTCCCGACTGTCCCCACACAAACCACACTCCGGTCCGCTCCGGCGCCCCGAAAGCATCGGCCCATGCCCCGTTGAACGGTATCGTTTTCTTTTTCATACTCATCACTTCATTGACTGAATACGCTCTTGCCATTTCCTGATTTTCTTCTCTGTTGGTGCGTGTATATGCTCTTTGAATGCCGTTCGGACCTCATTCACACGCCGACCTCTCGCAGTTTTTTCTCCCGATGTATGGCTGCCTTGACGCAACGTAGATCAAAATCCTCCTTTTCCGTTGCCCTTACGACATTCGCCACCTGCTGGTTGTCGGCAAGTCCGTTTGCACGGCATATAGCTGATACATCCATCGGGGTTGTGGGATCGAGGTTAAAAAACCTACGTCCGATACGGGAATAGATCTCGTTATAGCCTTTGCGGTTGGCATTCACACCCCGCTCTATCCGCTGTTCGATATAGGATGTCGACATGAACACGATGCCGCATTTCCCCTCGAGCCGGTTATAGATATTGATGAAATAGTGAAATACGTTGTCATTGAGCTTGTCCCCTTCGTCAAAGATCAACAGAGGGGATTTCATCTGCATAATCTGCTGTATGGCCGCCTCAAGCGTTTCCCTTATGCGCATGCCGGCGCTCTTCAACCCTACCCGGCGGGCAATCTCTCGCACAAAGTCACTTTTGCGCATATCCTCGTCGCAGAGCACTGTGAACACTTCTCGGTGGCCGCGCGCATACGCGCCGGCGGCGGTGGTTTTACCGCAACCTGCGTCGCCGACGATCCATCTCACTTTCTTGTATTCCTGTGCGTCCTGAAGGGCAACACTTATCTCCTGAAACGCCCCGGTTTCCACAAGTTGCCAGCCGCTGCGCGCTTCCCCGGGCATCACCTGCTCCCTGATGGAGCGGAACATCTCATCGCTCACAAGATCGTGTTTGCCATTGAGAATCGCGCTCAGGGTGGCACCCGAAAGTCCTTTGAGGCTCGCCGCCGCCTTGCTCTGGCTGGGATACCGCGCCACATACTCTCTCAAGGCTTCCACTATTGTCCGTTTTTCCTCCAACGTAATTTTTTCCATATCTTTAAATCGGTTATCGTTAATTGCTTAAAGTTTACCTACCACCTTCCGCGCTTCCACATGGATTCCCCCGTCAAGCGGGTCAAAAACCATGTTGCTGATGATCTTTCCGATGCGTCCGGGCGACAACGGCTCGGGATCGGCGGCATATTTGCGTGTGCGTCGTTTGACTTCGCGCTCGATCTCCCGCTCCGCTTTCTCCGCGCCCGACATTCCGGCCATCTTCGGACGGTTCAGCCCCTGCTGCTCCATGTCCATGCCGTGTTCTCGCGCGATGGAGCGGCCCTGGATCTGGCGCTGTATGCGGTCGGCCTCGTTGGCCTTGATATTGGCTGCGATAAACGCACGCTCCCCTTCGGTCTGTTCCTGTATGTTGCGGTGTATCACGAAGTAGGGACGGGCTATCCTCACAAAGCGCATGCCCCCGTCGGCATCCATCGTATAAAGCCGCACTGAGCACGGGTCATACGGATCATATTTGGTGTAGAACCGTCGCCCGCGGTTGTTGCGCAGGAACTCATGATCGGGCATTCCCGTTTCATCATACACCTCATAACGGTAACTCTTTTTCTTTATGGTGATGTTCAGCCCGTTGTCAGTATATGTCGACGGTTTGTCTGTCGTGAGCCAGAACATATCCACCATATCAATCGGTGTTACCTCTCTGGTGGCGGGGTTTACGCTGCCTTCATACATTGCCCGGCGCACTTCGCCGGTAGCGTGGTGCATCCCCTCATTCCACTCCCGACGTGCCTGAGAGTAAGCCTCTTTGAGCTCCTCGAGGGTGTAGAGTTTGTCGACGTTGGCCTTGATCCGCTCCAGGTTGGCGCGGCTTGTGGCCCGTTTTGCCGTTATGTTCTGGCCGGTGAAGCGCCAGTCCTTGTGCAGCACCTGGGCCTGAAAGCGCCCGAAAGCGCTCTCGATAGTCTTCGATTGACCACTGTATGGCGCCGTCGGACGGTGTACGCCGCTCACGAGCCTGTCAAGAAATGCCCCGATCTTCTTATGGCCTCCCTGGTTGTCATGAACGAGCTCATAAGGTTTGTGGCCTGACACCTGGATAGCCATTCTGTAGGCGTGGTATTGCGCCTCGTAATCCTCGTTTTCCGATATGTGGTAACCCAGAAATACCTCAGAATAGGCATCCATGACCTCATACACCTGCATGGTGCGCGCCTCCCACCCCTTGCCGTCAACCCATGCCTTGTAATAAAGGTTGAGCTTCGTGCCGTCGCCATACCATAGCGAGTCTCTCATCGACGGCATCTCCGTCTTGTTCTTGCGCCCGTAGCGCTGATGTGCCGCCAGTTCGCCGTGGACAGCGTCATACCACAGCGGCTCGATGTTAGGTGCGTTGAGATACCCCTGCAGGGTATTCATGCTCTTTATAGGCTTCCACCCGCGGAATGCCGCCTCTTTGTTGTACCGCTCGAAGATCTGTCGGTCGGTATAAATCGGCGACGAACTGCGTTTCAAGGCAATGACATAGTGTCCGGCATCCTCAGTAAGCACCACCGTATTCCTGTTTCCGATCTTGCGGCTTATCAGGGCAGAATAGCCCTCGCGCTTGTAATCGTTGATGGTAGTCCTGAGCCTGGCGGCGTTTGTCGGCAATGTGTGCCCGTAGGCGTCGCGCAGCTGTTCGTAGATGTCACCAACGCTTTCCATGATTGATATGGAGGGGCCGTTGCATGCCTTGCGGTACACGCTTCTGTCATTGACAATCGAGATTATGCGGTTTAGCACTGACGCGTTTACCGTATATTGCTCGATCAGCTTGTCAGCAAGCCCGACTTTCTCTCCGCGCTTGTCATACCGGAAATCCTCATAAAACTTCCTCGCCTCCATGTCGATCTCCAGGTTCAGCCGCTCACGCATGCGCATCTCCTTGATCATCTCAGCCGGATCGCCATATTTGGCAATATATCGATCCCGGTAAATGTCCCGGAGACGGTAGAAATCAATGCGCACATAACGCCCCAGACCGCCGCCGCTTGACAGGCGAAGCGATTTGTCTTTGCGAAGAATACAATTTAATGTATTCTTTGACATCACCGGCTCGCCGTCGCGGTCCGAGGTCAGTTCCTCAAACGTCACGCACACTATGTTTCTGTAGATCTCCATCTCCTGGCTGATATACCCGATTGTCTCAGAGAGCTGCCGCCCGCTCCTGGATGGCCGGGATCTCGGCTATTTTTACATTCTCGTATCGGGCAACGATCATCCCTTTGTGGATGATCACACCATTGCCCGAATCCTTGTAAAGCTCTATATGCGCCCCGTTGGGAAACGGCTGATGCATCGTCCCCTCCGAGTCATAAAAGCATTCCGCTTCCGTATGCGCCACGTGCGTCAGGCATCCCATCTCCTTAGCTGCTTTACGGATCCGTCGGGCCAGGTCTGAATTCCCTTTCTTGCTGTCGAAGGCGAGCGCAAACTCGATCATCCTGCCGGTGCAGCCGAAGATTTTTATCAACTTCTCCCGCTGCTCTCTGGTCACTGCTATAAACTTCTTCATATCACGTTGTTTAATTGTTTGTTCATCCATTCCATCATCTGCTGCAAGCCGCTCCATCCCGCCAGCAGGGTCTGATATTCCATCGATTTCATCAGCTCCATGTCGTCATGGGTCGATTCCATCTCCGTGAGCACCTGCCCGACATCCTCGATGTAGCGTGTGGCGACATCCGTCAGCTGCATTATGGCCCGCTGTGCCATCTTCTCTGCCCGATCTTTCATAATGGTTCTGTTTTGATTGGAGCGGGAGGGAGGGGATTTGAACCCCTCTGCCGGTCTTCCCCGGCTACTGGTCACGAATGCCAGGCATCCTGCCCTCCCTGTCAGCTGTAAACCTTGCATAATTTGTCCGAACAGCTGAAAATGCCTACCTTAGAGGTACCAAACTATAAAAAGTAGACATATATGAGTAAATTCATTGGAATCAAAAACAACATCGGAGAAACCGTCATCATCAACACTTCAGCTATAGTATCGATCGTTCCTTTGGGGGACGGCACAAGAATAAATTTTACGCATCATGTGATTGGGATGCGCGATTATCTTGAAATCCGGGTGCCTTGCAGCGAAGTCCTTGCTAAAGTTAATGGCTGCACAGAAATTCCCATAATCGAGTATAAGGTGTAATTGATACGGATTTCACACAGCGGTATCTCAAGGGGATTTCCCAGATTCTTCCTTTAAGGATCCATTCTTCCTCTTGCTTTACATGCTCTAAGGCAAGAGAGGTTGAGTATCGGCCCTCAAGGAGTTTCAGCCGCAGCCAGATTTTAAAAAGTCTTTTCATAAGTATCTAATTTGAATTGAAAGTTGGTGGAAGAGGCAGGACTCGAACCTGCATCGCCCGGTGCTCCACCGGCGCCCTACCATTTGAGCGACTCCCCCAAGTGCCGCCGGTAGTGTGGAAAGGTCTGATTGCTTCACCTGTCTGCCATCCGGCGGCGTCATCATTAGGTTACTTTTGGTTTCCCGCTACTCTTAGCGGTGGCGTCCTCGCGGATTAGCCAATGCTGTGTCCCGATTCTCGTCCCTCCGCTACAAAGCTGCCGATTGCTAATCTCAGCGCTTTTTTGTATCTTTGGGGCGGTTCGTGCTCGAACACGTTGCAAAGATATAGAGTATTTCTCTATTTGCAAAATAAATTAGAGAGTTTTTAAAAAAAATATAGAAATGGGCGTTAAGGAACGAATAAAACAATTCTGCAAACTTGAAGGAAGCACAGTTGCTGCGTTTGAGGAAAGTATTGGCGCTTCAAATGGTTATGTCAACTCAATAAGCAAAAGCATTGGACTCGAACGCCTAAATGTAATTATAGAGAAATACCCTAATATTAATCTTGAATGGCTTCTAACTGGCAGGGGGGATATGCTAAAAACGAAAGGTGCCTCGCAGAACGGTTCACGTTCTGTGATAGCTATGGCTTCACGTAAAGATACAGATAATCAGCAAACAAACCAAATAGAATATACAAAAGGTTCGCAGACCAGACCACGCATACCATTCGAAGCGGCTGCTGGAAGTCTCTCTATTGCCGTGGATTCCATTAAAGAAGACCAATGTGAACGCTTCCCTGTGATAACGTCTCTTCCAGAATATGACTTTACGATTATCGCCCGTGGTGAGTCCATGGCGCCGGTGATCGAGTCCGGCGATGAACTCGCATGCCGCTTCACGACAGAGTCATCTTTCATTCAATGGGGACGTACCTATGTGCTTGACACTACCGAAGGTGTAATTGTAAAACGCATCTTTGACAATGGTGAATGCATCCTATGCAAGTCAAACAATCCGAACTACCCGGCCTATCCCGTAAACAAGAAAGAAATATACCGAATGGCACTTGTTGTGGGCCTTCTGCGCCAATTTTAATACACCTTTATGTGCCTCAAATGCAACGCAACCAGCACGCATGCGTCACACAGGGCATGCTACTCAGAATCCCCTGAAAAATCCCACACACACTTTTTGATTGTTCAATTTTGATAATACATTGATTATGTGCGACATATCAGAATAAGGGGGCCTGCTGCGCCTGTAACCCCATGGTATTTTCACCCCCTCTATCCACCCGTTTTTGCCGTTTTAGCGGCAAAATTTTGGATTTTGGCCATCTTAATCCCACTTTATTTTATTAAAAACTCACACCCAAACTCACACCCAAACTCACACCCAAACTCACATCCAAGACGATTTTCGCTCCCAATAGCCGATTCTAAGGCACGAAAAAAGGGAGCCAAATGCGGCTCCCGGCCCGAAATCTTCCGAAAATCGTTCTAAAAACGTTCAAGTTTCGTTCTGTCAGCGTTTTAGCACATATTTCAGGCGTCATCACAATCCCGCCGTTTCGGGCTCGTAATTAGCGCTGACTGCTTGATTATCGCACATTTAGTCACCACTGTGCCTCCTCCGCTCAATCCTGCATGCAGAAGGTAATCTTTACTGGCTCCGACCCGCTCGGCTGTCAGCACTGTATATATGGCCGTTATCGACCCGAAATAATAGTCTTTGCGCTTACCCTTGAGGTGCACATGCACAACTTTCACCTGTCTCATCTTCATTCGATTTTACCCCGCAAATATACTAAATAACCGCTATATAGAATATTTTATCGAAAAATATTTTCAAAGACGCTAAAAAAAAAGCAGCCATCAGACCGCCTCTCTTCTTCATCCTCCCCTCATTCAATGCCCTCCTTTCCATCAACCGCCATCCGTCCCTCAGCCCCCCGTTTTCACCCCCAAAACACCCCATTCTCTCCCCCATGTAAACCCCCATGTTAACTTTCACCCCTCCCATGTAAACCTCATATAAACTCATGTAAACTTTTTTACGTTTCGTTTTGAAGTCCCTATTCGCCAATTCTCCGTCATAACTCTCACTTCCTCAACAGCTTCGCACCAACTCCCGTCTCTATCCCTTTATTACGTTTCGTTTTGTGCCCCATAAATGGACGTCATTTCTTTTCTCGCCTCAATCGCTGGGAAAATACTTCCTTAATCGCTGAAAAAGTAATTTTATGAGTAACGAAATTCTATATATCCTCCTGTCGGACTATGCCGCGCATGAGGTCGTGTATCTTTCGCAGGCAGTCGCATCAGATGAGTATGCTCTGAAAGAGAATCCGAAGTACGTCAACAAAGTTGTAGCCCCGACCATGGAGCCTGTCAAACCCATAGGCGGTTTCTTGACGTTGCCGGATTATTCGTTTGAGTCGATACCCGATGATTATGCGGCCTTGGTACTTATCGGAGGTTTCGGTTGGGCGACACCGGTGGCAGAGCAGGTTGCGCCGATAGTGCGGAACGCTATTGCAAGAGGCAAGATTGTAGGCGCAATCTGCAACGCGGCTTCATTCATGGCAAAATGTGGATTCCTCAATAATGTGAGGCACACTGGCAACGGATTGGAGCAACTGAAATTATGGGGAGGAGAGAATTATGCGAATCCTGAGGGATATGCCAATGTTCAGGCAGTCAGCGATAAAAACATCGTCACAGCCAATGGATCCGCATCCCTTGAATTTGCGAAAGAGCTTCTTTTGCTGCTTGAGAACGACTCCCCCGAGCGCATAGAAATGTACTATCAATTCAACAAACAGGGCTTCTGTGCTTTATTCCCAGGAGTGTAAAGAACTTACCCCATATATAGCTAATCTAAACTTGATAGAGATACAGTTAATTACAAAAGACTGAGATAGCCAAACATTATGTTTATCGCAATTTTAACATACAAGAAACCATTGTGTGAGGTTGACAGATTCCTTGCCGCACACCGTGAATACCTCGCTAAGCATTATGCCGTTGGAGATTTCATCGCTTCAGGGCCACAGACACCGCGTGTGGGGGGAGTTATTATGATTAAGGCAGAAAGCCGCATAGCGGTGGACGCCATCATTGCAGAAGACCCGTTTAACATCAACGGCATCGCCGACTATCAGATTGTGGAGTTTACTCCTACGATGTTCTGCAAGCCGATACTTTCCAGTATTTTTGGTAAATGATAACGCTATAATATTCAAAATGATGAAGTTTCTGAAAAATGTCGGGCAAATGCTGTTGCTCATAGTAATAACTGCTTGCGGTTCTTCATCTGCCGAGAACGCTGTTGAAATAGGTGGAGAACAAGATTCAGTGTTAGATAAAACCATTACGAAGAGTTCTGAAAATGTTGATTTGATAAACGCCGTATATGATAAATTCGTGTTTGCAACAGATTCAGACGGCAAATCGCTTCCAGAAACATATTTCACTGCTAATGCTTTGAAAAAGTTACAGGCTGACTATGAATTCGATTGCGAGGAAACTCCTTGTTATGCTTTTTATGCATTGAGATCAGAGAGACAAGATTCCAACCCTGAATCAGACGGAGTTTCACAGATTTACAGCATTCACTCTGAAGGAAATGGCTGGTATGCTGTAGCATATTCTGATATGGGGTGGGCCGGAAAAACACGGGTCAAGATCCTGAACGGGAAAATTGATGACTACCAGCGATTAAATCAATAAAAACAGATGGCTTGCACTTCGGAATTCATAGATTTTATCTGCGACACACTCGCACCTTTGGGAGAAGTTCGTTTCCGCAAAATGATGGGCGATTATGTTATTTATCTGAATGACAAATGTGTGGTAACCGCTTGCGACAATATAGCCTTTGTCAAAAAACTGCCATGCATTGCAAATTTAATGGCAGATGCGGAAACCGGCTATGCCTACAAAGGCGCTAAAGAGGAATATATTCTCGATTTCTATGATCTTCATAAAACATTAAAGGTAATATCGACTTTGTGGGAAGAACTGCCTTTCCCGAAATCCCGTAAAAAATAATATGCCATACATATCAATCGAGAGCGGGAATCTCACCGCAGAGCAGAAAAAACAGTTGATTGAACGCCTGACAGCAACCGCCTCCGAGATAACCCATATCCCGGAACAATTCTTTACTGTGACCATTAAGGAACTGTCAGATGAGAACTTCGGTATTGGCGGCAAGTCAATCGACGAGATTAAACGCAACTACAAGCTATGATTTTGACATTACGCCCATATCAACCTTCGGATGCCGCTGTGATAACATCATGGCTTAAAAGCGAGTATCTTATGCGCCAATGGTGCGCCAACAGATATGAGCGTTATCCTGTCACGACCGAAGATATGAATACATATTACGAGAGGTATATTGACGGACAACAATCACACGCTCTAACAATGACAGATGGCGATGATATTGTCGGGTACATCACCTTGCGCACGCCGGCAAACGATTCAACGGAGCAACGATTGGGATTCGTTATTGTTGATGCTTCAAAACGTGGGTGCGGTTTTGGGAAGGCTCTTGTTTCAATGGCAGTCAAATATGCCTATGAAGAGCTTGGAGCTACAAAAGTCTCGCTCGGTGTCTTTGAAAATAATCCGTCCGCCATCCATTGCTATGAAGCCGCCGGTTTTCATCGAGTTTCAAGACCAGAGTCTGAAAGTTATCAGTGTCTTGGAGAAACATGGAATTGCATTGAGATGGAACAGCACAAGAAGCTATGAAAGTAATAGGAATCAACGGAAGTGCCAGAAAAGACGGCAACACGGCCATCATTGTCGGCGAAGTTTTTGATGAACTGAACAAAGAAGGCATTGAAACAGAGCTGATACAGTTAGCTGATTATGAGATTCAGCCATGCCGTGGATGTTTCGCCTGCAAAGGTCGTGGTAATTGTGTGTTTGCCAAAGACGGTTTTGCGGAGATATTCGGCCGAATGGTCGAAGCCGACGGCATCTTACTCGGTTCCCCGGTCTATTCCGCAGATGTTTCGGCCAAAATGAAAGCGTTTCTGGAGCGTGCCGGTGTCGTTGTCGCCACCAATCCCGGACTTCTCCGTCATAAGGTTGGGGCCGCGGTTGCAGCTGTGCGTCGCGGCGGCGGAATGACAACTGTCGATACCATGAATCATTTTATGCTCAATAAGGAGATGATTGTAGTTGGCTCAACATACTGGAATATGGCTTATGGCAAGCACATCGGAGATGTGCTCAGCGATGACGAAGGTATGGCAAATATGCGTAATCTTGGCGAAAATATGGCCTGGCTCATAAAACAGTTAAAGGATTAAGCTATGGACAAGAATAAAATTTATCCGCGTTCCAATGATAATCAGACAGTATATCTGAAATCAGTTGTCACGCGACCGACAATCGAGGTTGGAGACTTCACAATCTACAATGATTTTGTGAATGATCCGCGAGACTTCGAGAAGAACAATGTCCTCTACCATTATCCGATAAATAATGACAGGCTTATTATCGGCAAGTTCTGTTCAATAGCCTGCGGTGTAAAGTTTATATTCAACTGCGCCAACCATACGCTTAAATCACTTTCTACCTATACATTCCCGTTGTTCTTTGAGGAGTGGGATTTGCCGAAATTGGAGGTCTCCTCAGCTTGGGACAACAAGGGCGATATTGTGATTGGCAATGATGTATGGATTGATTATGACGCAGTCATCATGGCTGGCGTTACCATTGGTGACGGAGCGATTATCGGCACACGAGCTGTCGTCACTAAGGATGTCGAGCCATATTCAATTGTTGGCGGCGTTCCGGCAAAAGAGATTCGCAAGCGGTTTGCACCTGATGTTATAAAAAAGCTTACGGAATTACAATGGTGGAACTGGGCTCAAGATAAGATTCAAAAATCATTGAACGCAATACAATCAGGTGATGTCGAAGCGTTGGAAAGGATGGTATGAAGATAATACAACCGAGTGAAAAAATGCGCTCTTATGTGCGCTATTTCTGGACTTTGAAATGCGATGAGCCTTTCAATGTCCTGACGTTTCCTATCGGTTGTCCCCAGATGATATTTCATCGTGGTACGCCGCTGTTTATACCGGAGCTTTCAACATCACAGCACCGCTTCACCATCAGTGGTCAGGTCAATTTCCCTGCCCATATTTCGTCTGGCGGTGATGCGGATATGGTTGTAGTAGTGTTCTATCCGCATACGATTGGGTTGTTTATCGATACTCCTCCATCAGCCTTCTATAATCAGGAAATATCCGGTTATGATCTGGAAAATAAGCAACTCAATCTGCTTGCCGACAGAATTTTTGAGTGTGAGGATTCGGAAACATCAATACGGTTGATAGAACAATGGCTGAGCACACGAATCAAGTCATCGCTGAATACCGGAAGAATCAGTGCGGCTCTTTCAGAGATGGTTCGTTTCCCATCGACTTCAATCGATAACCTTGCCGGGATTTCATGCCTCGGCAAAAAGCAGTTCGAGCGTTTGTTTCGTAAATATGTCGGTATGAACCCGAAAGAATATGAACGCATAGTAAGGTTTCAGCGTGCTTTGCGGATGATGCAGCTCGGATCCCGCGATTATGCAGGCATCGCCTATGCCAACGGCTATGCTGACCAGTCGCATTTCATCCGTGAATTCCGAGTGTTCAGCAGCCTGACGCCCAGGCAACTTATCGAATACCAAACGCCATACTCGGATTTATACACAAATCCGGTCTAATGTCTCGTTTATTCTATCCATCATTGAAACGATGAGGTAATTTTGCATCAAAAAAGATGATGCAGGAAGTAAATCCGAAGGAAACATCGCGGGCATACGCTTTCGAGATGTGGATGAAGGCACCGATGCCTATGGTTACGCTGATGAAGACTCTCGATGTGTCGAGGCTCAGATTCATAAGCCGTAAACGGAGGCTTAAATTCAATATGCTGATGTGTTGGTGTATCGGTAAAGCCGCCACGCAAATAAAGGAATTCTATCTGCTGCCGGTCGGCAACAAACTGATGCAATATGACACTATCGCAGTCAACACCATTGTATCTAATCGCAAAGGAGAGGTCAGTTCTTGCGATATTCCTTATTCCGAAGACCTTTCAAAATTCAATGCCGATTATCTGCGGTTGACACGGCAAGTTGCCGAATCATGCAAAAATCACGATTTCGCCGACAGCATGGTAATCGGCACATCGGCTTTGGCAAAATATGAAATAGATGGAGCCATCGGAATGTATAGCGGCATATTCAATAATCCCTTTATGATATGGGGAAGCTATCGCCGGAACTGGTTCAGGAGATGCCTGACGGTGTCATTTCAGTTCCATCACACCCAGATGGACGGTGAACACGCTGCCCGGTTCCTTAACCTGCTGCAAAAAGAAATTGAGGAGTTATAGGATATTTCCACCGAGATATGGATATAGCAACGTGATTCCGCTCCGCCTACGGGATGAATGAATAAGGTAAAAAAATGGGGGTGGGACGGGTGTTATTACGGATTATTGCGGAAAAAGTGCTAAATTTGTGCCGATGTTTCGGGCCTGAAAATTAGGCATATATGCCAATTGTTTGATTGTCAGGCTGTAACTATATTGCCAATGACCACATTCCAGCAGATTCAGCATATGCTTGCCCCCGACCTCGAGCGCCTCAACACGCGCATCGCGGAGGCTTTGCGTTCGCCGAATGTGCTGATGAATCAGGTAATCACCAACTATCTTGAAAAGAAGGGTAAGCAGATCCGGCCCATCATGGTGCTTCTCAGCGCGCGTCTGCTCGGCGAAGTGAACGACAAGGTGCTTGACGGGGCCGTGGCCGTGGAATTGCTTCATAATGCCTCGCTCATCCACGACGATGTGGTCGACGATACGAAAATCCGACGGGGAGCCGCCACCATCAACGGCATGTGGGATAATCATCTGGCCGTGCTTGTGGGCGATTTCTTCCTTTCCAACGCTTTGCTTGAGGGGGTTGCCACAGGCGATATCCGTATGGTCGAGTCGATTGCGACGCTTGGCCGTCTGCTCTCCATCGGCGAGCTCGACGAGATTTACAATGCGCGCTACAATGCTCTCGACGAGAAGACCTACTTCGAGATAATTTTCCGCAAGACGGCATCTCTTTTCGTATCCTGTGTGGAAGTAGGTGCCTATGGCGCCGGCAGCACAGCGACCCAGCTCGAGGCCTTGCGTGAGTTCGCGCGCCTGCTCGGTCTCTGCTTCCAGATAAAGGACGATATTTTCGATTATTTTTCCGACGAGAAAATAGGCAAACCCACCGGCAACGATATACGCGAGGGAAAAATTACGCTCCCTCTGATTTACGCTCTCTCGAAAGCCGACCATCCGCGCCACGCCGAGATGCTGGAGCTGGCCCGTGCCGACGTCCATACGGCCGACCAGGTGGGTAGCCTGATTGCTTTCGCTATCGCGGAGGGAGGCATCGACTATGCCTACGCTACGATGAACGGCCTGCGTGCCCGCGCCGTAGAAATTCTGGAGAATGAATTTCCCGCTTCGGCCGAGCGCGATGCTCTTGTGGCCCTCTTCGACTTCATCATCAATCGCGAGAACTGAGTTCCTGATCCCCCAAAAAGCTACGTAAAAAAGTTCTGTCCGGATTACCCCTCAGCTGTTCATGGCGGCAAGGAGTGTGGCGCTGTACTGACGTCCGACGGGGAGTGTCCGGCCGTTGTTGAGGATTACCTCCTGACGGCTGAAACTCTTGATTTTCGATTTCGATACGACAAATGAGCGGTGGAGTCTGATGAAAGTGTCGGCCGGGAGGAGCGACAGCACGTTTTTCAGAAGAATCCGCGATACCACGCATTCCCCCGATGTGCGGAAAATCCTGGAATATCCCTCTACAGCCTCTATATAGAGGATGTCGTCGATTGGAATGTTTACGTTGTTATAGTCCTGCTTGAGTGTGATGCATTGAGATGCTGTGGGGAGCTGCTGGCGCCCTATCCGTCGCATCGCCTTTGATACGGCCGTCTGGAATCTGGCGAATGAGAAGGGTTTGTGGAGATAGTCGACGGCGTCGAGGTCGTAGCCGTCGAGAGCGTATTTAAGGTATGCAGTAGTAAAGATGAAGCAGGTATCGGGAGGCAGCTGGGCAGCAATGGATATGCCGTTTATCCCGTCCATCTCTATGTCGAGAAACACTATGTCGGGGCGCTCGCGCCTGATGTCGTCCAGCCCTTTGGCCGGGTCGGAGAATTTCTTCAGCTCGATGTTGCCGATGCGCCGGCAGAATGTCTCTATTATGTCGAGTGCGAGGGGCTCGTCGTCGATGGCCACGCATTTAATCACGTCGTTCATTGGAGTTGAGGTTGATTTGCAGATTTACCCGGAATGTTCCGTCAGTTTCCGTAATGCCGAGAGTATACCGCCCCGGAAAGAGTCCTTCGAGCCTGTTGCGGCAGTTGTTGAGCCCCACGGGCATGTTTTCCCGGAATTCGTCGGGATGCTTCATTATGCGGTTTTCGGTCTCGAAGGCAAGATGTCCGTCGGCCAGTCGCAGCCGGAGCAGAATGGTGCAGTCGTGGTTGGCAGAGGCTCCATATTTGAACGCATTCTCCACAAATGTAAGAAATATCATCGGTGGAATCGGGGCGGAATCGTCGTCGACGTCGTATTCGCGGCATACGGCAGTATGGTCGTTGAGCCTGATCAGCTGCAGGTCGATGTAGTTGTTGATGTAGTCGATTTCATCCCGGATTGTCACCCAGTCGTTGTCGGCCGTCACGTAGGTGTATTTCATCAGTTCGGTGAACTTGATGAAGGCGTCTTCGGCCTTTTGGGACGTACCGACTACGAGGCTGTAGAGAGAGTTGAGCGTATTGAAGAGGAAATGGGGATTGATCTGAGCCTTGTAGAGCGCCAGCTCGGCCTTGTCGCGCTGGTTTTCCACGATGCTTTGCAGCAGCATGCGGTGGTAGAGTTCCTTGATGAAAGCTATGATAAGCGAGTAGGCCAGAATGATGAAGAACATGAACCATACGGCTATGGCCATATTGTAGTTTCTGACCCTTGTCTGATATTCGCTCATGGAGGGAATCACGAAATTCATTTCCGGGAGAGGGTACAGCGTCAGAAGATATGTGAGCAGCAGGAGTGCGGCGAATATGATGGCCAGCCGTAGGTACGACCGCGACAGAATCAGCTGGGGCAGGCGCAACAGGCGTGTGGCGAAATAACAGCCGTAGAGATATGCCGTCACCAGACAGGTGAAGGCCGGCGAGACCTTCCACCAGTAGTGTGCCGGTCCTAAAAAAATCAGCGACGGCATTATTATCAATCCGAAAAAGAGGTCGAAAATAAGGTCCGTCTTGTATTCGAGAGATTTCATATTGCAAAATTACAACATCTGCGCCTTACGGCCAACTGCGTTTGTTTACACTTTTATGCCGTCTGTTTACATTCGGTTTCAAACCTTGGGAGATATTATGAAATTTGAATCGAAATCAAACGATACGAACGATTCGATTCACATTCATCATGACAACCAGACCTATCATCATTTCAATGGCCGTGGCCGCGATGCTTGCATCTTGCGGCGGCGAAAGGCAGCCCGAGCAGCAGTCGCTCGAGGAAATCTCCAAGCAGGAACTTGCCACGGCGCTCCAGGAGCGCGACGAGCTGCTTGCCCTGGTAAAGGAGGTTTCGACCAGTCTGCAGCAGATCAAGCAGCTTGAGAATATAATGACCGTTGCGGCGGCCCACCCGGTGGAGAACGCTGGGCAGAAGGCACAGATCCTTTCCGACATTGCCAGCCTAAAGAAGAAGGTACAGCAGCGTAAGGAGCAGCTTCAGCAGCTCGAGGCGCGGCTCCGCGATTCCACCATCAACAACAAGGAGCTCACCGAGACCATCGAAGCCCTGCGCATTCAGATTGATTCGCAGATTGAGGAAATCGACGGCCTGAGGCAGCAGCTCATCGCGGCCAACGAGAAAATCGACCTGCTCAACGGCGAGGTCGACTCGCTCAACACCACCATCACTGCCGTTTCCGGCGAGCTCGACGTCGCTCAGGATGCTTCGCTGCGCCTTGCCAACGAACTCAACACATGCTACTACGTCATAGCCACAAAGTCCGACCTGAAGAAGCATAATATCATCGAATCCGGTTTCCTGCGCAAGACAAAGCTGATGAAGGGCGATTTCGACAAGGGGTATTTCGTGATCAGCGACAAGCGTGTGCTCGACACGCTCGCTCTCGGCACGCCTAAAGCACGGATTCTCACCACTCATCCTGAAGCATCGTATGAACTTCTTCAGGAGAAGGGCTCGGCGGTAATCCGTATCAAGGACCCCGACAGATTCTGGAGCCTTACCAACTATCTGGTTATCCAGAAGGACTGAAACGTCAGAGCGCTACTTAATAGATTCCAATTAATAGATTCCAATGCGAAGATTGATTATTATTCTGTGTCTGCTTGTGGCAGGCTGGAATTGCGCCTATGCGCAGGCGGAGGTGGCCGGCGTTGTGGTCGACGGGTCGGGCGATCCGCTCGCCGGCGCGTCGGTCGGTATCGAGGGGGATGTCAGCAAATCCGTGATGACCGATGCCGACGGACATTTCTCCATTGCCGGCGCTCCGACCGGCGCGGAAACTACTATCCGGGTGGCATGTGTAGGCTACCGGCCTCTCTCCGTCCGTGTGTATGCCGGACGCAAAGACTACCGGCTGGTGATGCAGCCCGACGATTCAATGCTCGACGAGGTGGTGGTGGTCGGCTACGCCACTCAGAAAAAGGTGAATCTCACGGGCGCCGTTTCGTCGGTCAGCGCACGGGCGCTCGCCGACCGTCCGGTCACGAATGCCACAGACGCTCTCGCGGGCCTGGCGGCCGGACTGACGGTGGTGAATTCCGGCGGCAACACTCCCGGCTACGAGGCGCAGAGCATCACTGTGCGCGGCCTCGGCACTCTCAACGACGCAGCTCCGCTGGTGGTGGTCGACGGTATGACCGGCATAGCCCTGAGCGACATAAATCCCCGGGACATCGAGAGCATTTCGGTGCTCAAGGATGCGGCCTCGGCGGCAATCTACGGCTCGCGCGCAGCCAACGGTGTAATTCTCGTGACCACGCGTCGGGGATATGAGCGGGCTCCGAGAATAACCTACAGCGGCAACGTATCGTTCGAGACCGTGGCCAAACGTCTCAACCTCGTCACTGACTACGCCGATTTCATGGAAATCCAGAACGCCGGCCTGATTGCCAACGGTCAGGCGCCGCGTTTCTCGCAGGGGAAAATCGACGAATGGCGCAACGATGCCGGACAGAATCCGACGATATATCCCAACACCGACTGGCAGGATCATATCTACCGCAACCCATCGGTAGTGCAGAACCACAACATATCGGTGGCGGGCGGCTCGCGCACGGTGCTATATAATATTTCGCTGGGCTACGTCAACAACCCCGGCATGATATACTATACCGACTACAAACGTTATCAGCTCCGCTCCAATATCGATGTTAACGTAAAGCCATGGCTTAGTGTCGGCATGAATATCTTCGGCTATCTCGACCGCAACAATCCGTCGTCGGAAAACGCTGCCGCCGGTGGCGACGTGATTTTCGGGTCGGGCGCGTTCAATACCGTTCCCGGCATGACGCTTTACGACCCCGCCACCGGCCTTTACGGCGGCATTCAGAATCCCGAGGAGGAGAACGTCAGTAATTTCAATCCCTACCGTCGCTAGTGGTTCTACAAGACCGAATACCCGACAAAGACAAAGCGCGGAGTGGTGAATCTCCATGCCTCCGTAACGCCGTTGAAGGGGCTGACCCTGAAGGGCTCATTCTCTTATAATTATTGGGAACGCAATGTGGAGCAGCATCTCACCGACCGCGACCTGTACCGGTTCACGTTCGACGGCCCTGTGCTTATCCGCGAAGGTGTGGTGCGCACCTACATCCGCCGCTACAATTACAAGAACCTCTACCGCTCGTCGGAGCTGACGGCCGACTACAGATTCCGCATCGGCCGCCTCGATGCCACCATATTTGCCGGTATGAGCCAGGAATACAATAAATACGACCATGATTATTATCGAAAATACGACCTGGTGGATCCTTCGCTCGGTGCTATCGACGCCGGCTTGACCAACGGCGAAATCACCGGCAACTACAGCGAATGGGCCATGCGCTCGTATTTCGGCCGCATCAACCTCAATTGGGACGACCGATACCTGCTTGAGGCGAACCTTCGCGCCGACGGCTCATCCAAATTCGCCCCGGGCCACCGGTGGGGATATTTTCCTTCCGTTTCCGCCGGATGGCGTATATCGCAGGAAAAATTCATGGAGGGGACCGCGTCGTGGCTCAATCAGCTTAAACTGAGGGTATCCTACGGTTCGCTCGGCAACAACGCCACCACAAGCTACTATATGTATCAGTCGCTTTTCGCAACGGCCAATTACGTGTTGGGCGGAAATGTGGCGGGCGGTCTGGCGCAGACGGTTCTCGCCAATCCCAACCTGACGTGGGAGAAGACATACATGACCAATATCGGACTTGACTTCGCTTTTCTCAACAACAGGCTGAGCGGCTCGGTGGATATATACAACAAAGACACAAGAGGGATTCTGATTTCGCTGCCCGCACCTCTGGAGCACGGCACAAGCACGGTGCCCGACCAGAATGCAGGAGAAGTCAACAACAAGGGATTTGAACTCGACCTGCACTGGGCCGACCGTATCGGGAAGGTGTCGTATGATATCGGTTGCAATCTGGGATTCGTGAACAATAAGGTGACTAAATTCCAGGGCGATGTGTCTTCTATAAACGGCGTCTATAAGACGCAGGAAGGGAGGCCTATAAATCAGCTGTATGTCATTACGGTCGACAGAATCGTGCGGGATCAGACGGATCTGGACTATGTCCAGTCGCTGGTCGACAGGAATCCTGATTATTTCGCGACCTACCAGCGGCCTGAGCTCGGCGATTTCCTGTATCGCGACGCCAACGGCGACGGCAAACTTGATACGGACGACCGCGTGGAGATCGGGCACGGCACTTTACCGCGGCTCACGTATGGTATCAGTCTCGGTCTGAGCTGGAACAACTTCGATTTCAGCGCGCTGTTTCAGGGCGTGGGCAACCATCAGGTTTATTACAACAATCAGGCTTTCAGGTTCGTCACCGTCATGGGGCAGTCGCTCATAAAGGATATCACCGACAATGCGTGGACTCCGGATAATCCATATGATTCCACGTATCCGATTCTGCGCAACAACGCCAACGGGAAGAACAATATCGCCAGCGATGCCTTCGTCCACAATGCCGCCTACTTCCGTTGCAAGAACATACAACTTGGCTATACCATTCCGCAACATATCACAAGGAAATTTTTTGTGGAGAATCTGAAGGTCTACGCGAGCATCGACAATCTGTTCACTCTGACGGATTTTCCGGGTCTCGATCCGGAGGTCGGGGCCAATGTGGGCTATCCGGCCGTGCGGCAGTATTCCGTAGGACTGAACATATCATTCTGACATTATGAAAATTACCAAAATAACATATACGTTATCTCTTCTGCTTCTGGGAGTTTCGGCGCTTGCCGGATGCGAGAGTCTCGACTACGCGCCCGGCGACCAGATGTCAGACCGGACTTTCTGGCAGACCGAAGAGCATGCCCGTCAGGCCGCTGTAGGGATGTACGCGGCGATGAGGGCCGACTGGTGTTTCGGTCTTGATTTTACGTTCGACATGTGCAGCGATCTGGCCGATGGCACCACTCCCTGGGCCGATATTTCGCGCGGCAATTCATTCGCTTCCAATAGCTCAGGGGTGCAGAACCACTGGCAATATCTCTATGAGCTCGTGCATAGGGCCAATACCGTAATCCGCAATGTGGCCGGTATGCCGATAAGCGGGGAGACCATCGACCGTGTGACCGGCGAGGCGAAATTTCTTCGCGCCATGGCATATTTCCGCATGCTCAACTGCTGGGGAGGCGTGCCTTACTACGACGAGACCTGCGACATCAACGAGCAGTTCGCCAATCTGGATTCTCCAAGAAGTTCTGCCGACGAAATCCGCGGGCATATCCTCGACGACCTGACGGATGCGATTGCCAAACTGCCCGTGCGGTGGGACGACGCCAATCTGGGGCGTGCCACCAAGGGCGCGGCCTACGCACTGCGTGGCAAGGTGTATCTTTACAACAGGCAGTGGGATAAGGCTGTGGCGGATTTCGAGGAGATCGTCTACAACCGCAGCAACAACTACGGATATTCGCTCCATCCCGACTACAACGAGCTCTTCCGGCTCTACAACGGCGCCCATAGTCCGGAGATGATATTCTCGATTCAGTCGGTCGACGGCAACACACCGGGCTATGCGCTCAATATAGTGGGATACTTCGGCAACAAATCGACCATGCGGCTTATTGCCAGCAACTGCATCGTGCCGTCCACACGCCTTGTGGATATGTACGAGAACCTCGACGGCTCGCCTTTCGACTGGGACGCCCTGTTGCCCGGTTTTAAGGACGGCAGTCCGCAGGTGCGCCGCAAATATATGTGTGTGGCGATAAATCAGGGCAGTACGGAGGTTACGAGTACTCTGGAATGCGATACGACAAAAATCATGGATGCTTACCGTCTCCGCGACCCGCGCCTGTGTCTCAACGTGATAACCCCCTATTCGCATTATCTCGGCACTGATGCGGGCTCGAATCCCATGGACAAGCAGTTTGTACTTGCCGACCCCTCGAAAGGCGGGGCTCCGATGGAGGCCATGGCGTTTATCCGCAATTCCGAAGGCTGGAATTCATATTTCTGGCGCAAATGGATTCCCACAGGCAATCTCGACGGCTACTGGGGTGAGTACAGCCGCACTCCATATGAGTTTCCGCTGATACGTCTGGGCGACGTTATTCTGATGCTTGCCGAGGCCTACAACGAGGCGGGTGCCACCGACAGGGCCGTGACCGAGGTAAATAAAATCCGTGCGCGGGTCGGTATGCCGGGTCTCGACAGCGGACCCGCATGGCTGGCCGTGGCCGGCCGCGACGATATGGCGGAACGCATACGCCGCGAGCGCGCCTTCGAACTGGCAGGCGAGGGTCACCGCTACTGGGACCTCCGCCGCTGGGGGCTGCTTAGGGAGTCGGTGGCCGATGCACGCGATATTTTCGGCGACATGATGTATACGCGCAGTTATCAGCCGCGCCATGAGCTGTGGCCGATTCCGCTGGTTGAGATGGAGCGGAACCGGAACCTTACGCAGAACAAGGGATGGTAGGGCCGATTCTGAGGTAGCGGTTACCGGTTGTGGCGCCTGCCGAGCAGGTAGGTGGCTCCGATGGCGATTAGCGTAAGCGCCTCGCTCAGAGGGATTGCTGCCCATATGCCATAGACAGACCATATCGACGGCATTATCAGAAACAGGGGCACAAGCAGGATTATGCCGCGCATCAGCGTGAACAGCATGGCTTTTGCAGCCCGCTCGATGCTCTGGTAATAACCGATAAACGAGATGTTGAGGGCGAAGAATACGGCGCAGGCGGCGTAGACCGGCAGTCCGTGGGATGCAAGGCGACCGGCCTCGCATGTCGGGTCGATGAACATCGCCACGATGCCTTTGGCTCCGAGGGCGATGCCTCCGAATGCCAGGATGCCGCAGCCCAATGCAACCTTTACGCTTAGGGAGAAAGCACTGCGCACACGCGCTGCATCTCCGGCGCCGTAGTTGTAGCTGATTATAGGCTGGGCCGACTGAGCCACGGCGTTGCTCATCATGAACATCAGCGGAAACAGATAGCAGGCAATGCTGAAGGCTGCCACGCCGGCATCGCCGTAATGGTTCATGAAAACATAGTTGCCCGTGAGCATCATCACCGACATGGCAATTTCGGTAACGAATGCCGACGAACCGATTTTCACCTGCCGCCATATGTTTTTTGCGAAATTGCGTGTACTCCAGCAGAACTTTATCACATAGGAGAACCGAAGGAAATATGCAAGCACCATCAGTCCGCCGATGGCCACACTGGCCGAGGTGGCCATGGCGGCTCCTTTCACGCCCATGCCGCAGGGAAACACGAGGTAATAATCAAGGCCTATGTTAATTACGGCGGGGATTATATTGCACATCATGGCATATTTGGGCGAACCGTCGAGTCGGATCACCATCATGCCGATGCATTCGAACATCAGAAACACGAAGCCCGGCAAAAGCCACAGCAGATAATCCATCGCGCCGGGCAGTAGCGCGTCGGAGCTGCCCAGTGCGCGTGCCGTCTCCTCGCTCCATATCAGCAGAGCGGCCACGAGCGCCACAATCAGGGCCGTGGAGAGTGCCGACGCCTGCGTTATGTTGACGCTCGCCTTGCGCCCCTCGCCCTGGGCTATGGCGATTCCCGCTACCACCGACGTGCCGATGCCGAACATCAGTCCCGTGCCGGTTACCACCATATAGAGCGGCGCGATAATGTTGACGGCGGCGATGCCGTCGGGACCTACCCCTTGTCCGACGAAAATGCCGTCGACAATCGTAATCAGAGCGTTGAAAATCAACCCGAGAAGAGTCGGGAAAAACATTTTTGAGAACAGGCGGCCGATGCGGCCGCCACCATAGTCGAGACCTGCTTTAACTTCCTGTGTCATATCTTTTTATTTCTTGTTATGGAGATAATCCGTTTATTCTGGCCGGAGATAAAAAAAGCAGCCTGAACAAGACGCTCCGGAGCTTTCGAATCTCCGACATCTTATCCAGCCTGAATAGTTGAGCTACTACCGGCCCTCCGATGAACGCTGCAAAGGTACGACTTTTAAGTAACCGGTCGAAATTATTTTGATATTTCCGGGAGGAAAATTTTCAGGAGAGTCCGTTCCTGATGGGTTATTCGTATCTGGAGCGTAGTAGTTTCACGCATTTATCGTAAATTTGGTTCTCAAATCAACCTAAGCATGGAAACCGTCCATACCCCATTTGCCCGGCCGATGTATATTATGACCAAGGCGGCCGGATCGATGTGCAACCTCGCATGCAAGTACTGTTACTACCTCGAGAAAAACAATCTTTACAGGGAGCAGCAGCCCGACCGCCGGTTTATCATGACCGACGACACGCTTGAGCGGTTCATCAGCATGTACATCCAGTCGCAGACCACTCCTCAGGTGCTTTTCTGCTGGCACGGGGGCGAGTCGCTGATGCGTCCGCTGTCGTTCTACAAGCGGGTGGTCGAGCTTCAGAAAAAATATGCCGCCGGCCGCATCATCGACAACACCATCCAGACCAACGGCACACTGCTCGACGACGAGTGGTGCCGCTTTTTCCGTGATAACAACTGGCTGGTGGGCGTATCGGTCGACGGCCCTCAGGAGTTTCACGACGAGTACCGGCGCAACAAAATGGGCGCGCCGTCGTTTCGCAAGGTAATGCAGGGCATCAATCTTCTGAAAAAGCATGGAGTGGAATGGAACGCTCTGGCCGTGGTCAACGATTTCAACGCCGACTATCCGCTTGATTTTTACCGTTTCTTCAAGGAGATTGAATGCCGTTATATCCAGTTTACACCCATTGTGGAGCGCATACTTCCGCGCAAGGACGGCCGCTATCTCGCTTCGCCGATGGATGCGCAGGATATTCCGCTGGCCGATTTCTCGGTATTGCCCGCGCAGTGGGGCGACTTCCTCTGCGCGGTTTTCGACGAATGGGTGCGCAACGACGTGGGCGAATATTTCGTGCAGATTTTCGACGCCACGCTCGCCAACTGGATCGGCGAGCAGCCGGGCGTATGTTCGATGGCCCGTACTTGCGGCCATGCCGGCGTAATGGAGTACAACGGCGATGTATACTCCTGCGACCATTTCGTATTTCCGGAGTATAAACTCGGCAACATTCGCACCCACACGCTGGTGGAGATGATGTTTTCCGAGCGTCAGCAGCGTTTCGGCGCCGATAAGCGCGACCGCCTCCCCGGCCAGTGCCGCCAGTGCCGCTATCTGTTTGCCTGCAACGGCGAGTGTCCGAAAAACCGCTTTGCCACCACCGCCGCCGGCGAGCCGGGACTAAACTATCTCTGCGAGGGCTACCGTAAATACTTCGACCACGTCGCTCCCTATATGGATTTTATGGCCAACGAGTTGAAGCATCAGCGTCCGCCCGCCAATGTGATGAATTTCCGCCCCGCCTGATTTCTTTACCTTACCATACTTTAACGCCCTCCGACTGCAACGGAATCGAAGCCGAAAAAAACACATGAACCGTAAGAATAGAGAAAAAGCCGTGGCGGCAAAGATGATAACAATCTACTGCCGCCGCCACCATCGCCCAGACATACGATATTCCGGCTGCAATAGAGATTCGCTTGCTCAAGACGCTGCCACCTCGTCCGAGTCTCGGAACGGCTACGTCCAGCTTTGCCAGGAATGTACCGAACTGCTTGGCTACGTCTGCCGCCGCATTGACGCCTGTCCGCTGGGCCCGCAAAAATCAAGTTGTCGCAAATGCGCGATCCACTGCTATCAGCCGCGTTATCGCCGGCAAATACGCGAGGTAATGCGTTACGCTGGCCCGCGCATGCTCTACCTCGCCCCGCTCACCGCCCTCCGCCATCTCCTCTCCGAGCTGCGATTCTCGTTTTAATATAGCGATGTAGTAATGCCTTCAATGAGTGGTGTAATCTGCCTTTACCTCGCATTTAGTCGGAATAATTTGCGTGGCGCGTCTACGATACTGATAGATGGTATCTCCCACAGTCTCACAGATGGAATCAATGGCAAACCGGTTTTGACTGCCGGTATATTCGGTCAAAATCTTTTTCGTTAGGTCGGAATGAAATTCCGGATATTTCCTAATGTGGGTGGTGGCTGTGGGATAGCACTTGAAGAAAATTCTTGAATTGGTGAAAACTCCGTCGCGTACGCTCGCTTCAAGACATTTTTTTCGGGTGTCGACTCTCGTTGCATTGTCAATAATGGAAAATGGTAGCGTTGAGTGTAGCGGGTGCAGTTGATTGTCTGCAAGCCGATATACTTTATACCGATTTCCCTGTTGCCCTTGATCAAAGCTGTTTATCAGCAGTTCCTTTTTCCCATCAAAATCAATGTCGAAAAACTGGAATGGAGTATAATATCCCAATGGCGAACGGTCCGGATGTTTGTCCTTGTAAATGTCGTTGAGGGTAGGGGAAATATAGTCAAGTATATAGACGTCACCATTGTGCCATTCGTGACTGTTCGCACCGCAGTCTGTTATATTTGAGGTATAGAAATCTGAGAAACTGTCGTCGTTGAATATAAACTCCGATTCTTCCTTTTTAAAGCACATTATTATCTTTCCCGATTCACTCGTGGCTGACGAGGGGTTGAAAAGAGAGTATACTTCATACCCGTCGATCGGCTCGGCATATCTGAAGTAAACATTGATGCCAGGATCCACGTTCTCCAGGTGAGTCTGGAGTGATTTAATCCATGCCATGTCCGATTGCGTATTCTGTCGTTTCAACGACAATATGGGTTTATTGTAACCATTGACAATGGTATCGCTAATGAGAACACGGATTGTTGTGTTGCTACCGAAAGAACCGCCTGAATTGGTTTCATCAGAATGCTGACTGGATAAGAATGATGCAGGATGCGCGCTTTCTGTTGAATTGGGTCTGGAAGGACGTCCGTTGCAGCTGCAAACTAATGAGGCGGCAACAAAGAATAGATATAGGGACTTTTTCATCGTGCTTGAATGTCAGCAGTGTTAGGTTTACTTAGTCCGAAATGATTTTGACAAGATGGACAAATTTATTTCAATCCTTTTCCTTAATTGCAAAGGTAGCCAAATTAATTGCAAATCGGGAAATAGTTGCTACATTTGCATGCGTCGTCGGCGCGGAATCCGAAGTGACTTTTGAGGTCTGCCTTGCCGACTGCATTTTTGTTCTATTAAGTACCCTGTCGAGATGAATTATTCGATGAAAAGCATTGTAGGGAAAATTGTTATGATGGTTGTCGGACTTCTTTGTTTTACTGCCTGCAACGGCATAAGCTCCGACAGTCCGGACTCCATGCTCAAGGTCGCCGCCCTCAAGATTGAAAAGTATGAAATTGAGTACAGGGACGACAACCTCGAACGTACCGCCAGCGCATGGGACAACTACACCTACATTCTCAAACTGCCCACACCGGTCGACAAGTCTCTGGTTTCCCGGCTGAAAGAACTGGTGAAGACCGACCCTCGTTGGGAATACCTCCCCGAGGGAAATATATACCGTTACGAGAAGGACAAGCCCGACGACAACAACCTCTCGATATACATCGACCTCACCCGCGCCACGGTCCGCCTTGACTACTACGTCTACGACTGGCTCGCTTGAATCCCCTGAATATCCTGAATCCAGAATTGCTAAATTGGTAGAGACATAATATACAGTTAACGATATATGTACTTCGATTCGAGAAAAAAAGGGAAGAGCGGGCTACCGTGGTTCGACGCACGGACAGAGGCGGAGAAATCGAGCTATGAATATTTCGAAAAACTCGATGACCTTGCCAAGAAACTTGATGATATCGATGCGGATTTGCGGTTATATTCGTCATTGATACCCGAAGATTTTGATAGCGGGTACGAGTATGTCTATGCCAGAATCAAAGAGCTGGAGAGATATGTTGCAGAAAATGAATCGTCCGACGAGTTGAACTCAGTGAATACGTATATGGTAAGGGACTCGCTTGATGATATAAATGAAGAACTCTCGGATTTATATGACTCCGCCATACTGTACGACGATTATATCGGTCCGGATCCGAATGAATCTGATGACGATGATTATGTTTTAGATTTCGACGACTCCGACGAACCGGACGACTGCGACTACAGTTGTGATGATAGGGATTGGAGGTACGGTGATAATGATTGGAATGACGATGATGACTGGGACGATAATGATAATGACTGGACGGCCAACGATGATAATTACGAATGGTGAGCTTCCTTAATTAGAATTTCCTCATTAGTCATAAATGATTTGTTTTGTGCGGTTTACGTTTGCGGCAAAGTATTTGTTGCGGATGCCGCCCTGTTCAATCAGATCAACTTTTCTGCCGAAAAGCCGTTCTAAGGCATCGCGAAAATCGAAATAATTCGTAACATAATCCCAGTTCTCATGGTCTGTCGTATCAAAATCCACAAGAAAATCTACGTCGCTTTGTTCATTGAAGCGGTCGGTAAGTATGGACCCAAACACGGCCAAGGATTTCACCCGATGTTTCAGGCAAAGATTCCAAATTTGTTTTATGTTTAGTTCGATTAATTTCATCAACAATATTTATAGCTGCAAATATAATAATTCTATTCGACAAGTTTATATGCGAAGACACTTAAACTGTTTCTTAAAATAGTCTTCTGCGAGAAAGAACATCAAAAAGCACATCAATCATTTCGACGCTTTATTGCGATATGATGAGCGTATGGGGTGATTAGACGGGAGATTAAGGGAAGGGTGGAGGCGCTAAGGGGTTACGAGCATGGAGGCGGCAGTGTCGTCGGCAGCTTTGTCGCCCTTTGTCTGACGAATGATTTCAATGGCGAAGGGGAGTGTGGTGCCCGGCCCTTCGGAGGTTATGAGGTTTTCGGCAGAGACGACCTTCTCGGCAACGTATTCTCCGCCGTTGCTGTTGATTTGGTCGCCTAACCCCGGATAGCAGGTGGCGCGTTTGCCGTTGAGGATACCTAAAGGCGCGAGAACCACGGCCGGACCTGCGCATATCGAGGCTATGCGTCCACCTTTGGCATAATGCTCCTTGAGCAAGGTTGATACAGCCTGCGAGGCGTGGAGATTAGGAGCACCGGGCACTCCGCCGGGCACGATTAGCCAGTCGGCGTCGGTGATGTCGATGTCGGAAATCAGGGAATCGGCCACGATAGTCTGACCGGTTGCGCCCTTAATCTGCAGGGTTGTGTCGACAGCAACAGCCACCACGGGGATGTCGGCCCTCCGCAGGGCGTCGATTGTGGCCATGGCCTCTATCTCCTCCACTCCGGGAGCGAGAAAAATGTAGGATTGTTTAGCTTTCATAGTCATAAAGGAGATTGACAATAGCGCCAGAGCGCCGATACGTAGTTGGGAGAGCATGAGCCTGACAGTAGAAATCATTTATTAAGTAACTGTTCAAAAATATTTTATACTTTCCTGATCTAATTATTTTCAATATTTCCGCGGTAAAATTTCCGCATCTTTTCCTCTCTTCATCAGTCGTGTAGACATCTACACTCCTTCTTCATCGAGAAAAATCTCCTGAAAATTTTCCTCCCGGAAATATTAAAATAATTTCGACCAGTTACTTACCGACTGTTTACTGAATATAAACATACCGGCTTCTCCGTAGGTTCGCCGTGAGATTGCCTGTTTGCCGATTTGTTGATTCGATTGGCGTCGCATACGGTAATTTTGCCATATCATGATTGCAAATGAGCGGGGGAATTAGTACTTTTGCAGGTGAAGATACCACACCCGATGCTCAAGAGGGGTGGCAGTCGGCCCGGTTGGCGGGCGGCTGTCTGAGATTATACCCTTTGAACTTGACGCGGCCAGCACCGCCGGAAGGAGTTTGAGCGCTTCCTCCCCACAGTTTCGCCACCGGAATCACGTTTCCCGGATTCCCGACGGAAAAAGATGCCGACCGTTGCCCCCAGTGCAGCGGTTTTTTGCGTTTATAGGGGCAGTGGTACGATAGTCGGATGCACCGGGGTACATCCCTACAATATGGGATAACCGACAGATTATTTGAAATGTAACTGCATATAGTAATGGAAGTTGAAATAAACAAACGGACGGTGACGGTGGATGCCGAGACGGTGCCGACGCTGGCGGCGCTGCTGAAGGCCGAACGGCTCGACGGACCGGCTCAGGCTGTGGCCGTTGACAATACGCTGGCTCCGCGCTCGCAGTGGGCGGAGATACCGCTACGCGAAGGGATGAAAATTACCGTAATACGCGCCGTATGCGGCGGATAACGTCCGGAATATGAAACTCATAGCCATCACTCCGACGTATTTCTACCCCGGCGAGGCGCAGGCGATTGCCGACGCGCTCACGGCCGGAGGTTTCTGGCGCGTGCACATCCGCAAACCCGGCTCGTCGGTCGAAGAAATCATGCGGCTTGTTGAGGAGATACCTGCCGAGTTTCGCCAAAGGCTTACACTCCACGACCATCAGGAGCTCGCTGCTCGACTGAGTGTGGGCGGCGTTCAGTTGAACGGCCGATGCATGGCTGTGCCCGAAGGGTTTACCGGGATGGTAAGCCGCGGGGCGCATTCACCCGCCGAGGCGGTGAATGCCGCCAAGTCGGCCGACTACGTGCTGCTCAGCCCCATGGCGCCGTCGCTCTCGAAGCCCGGCTACCAACCCGCCTACAGTTTCGATGAACTGGCCGCCGTGGCCTCGGAGAAAATATTTGCTCTCGGAGGCGTGACGCGCGAGCTTCTGCCGCGCATCGAAGCCGCCGGATTCGGTGGCGCGGCGCTCCTGACCGACGCATGGCGACGGCCAATCGCCCCGGAGCATTTTGCCCTGCAGTTCATCACGCATCCCACGGAGACGCTTGATGTGGCCGAGGGGGCGCGGCTTGCCCTTGAAGGTGGCTGCCGCTGGATTCAGCTGCGCCACAAGGACGCCGACACCGAAACGCTTCTCGACGAGGGGAGCCGCATCGCGGCGCTATGCCGCGAATTCGGGGCGACTTTCATTATAGATGACCACGTGGAGCTTGTAGACCGGCTCGACGCCGACGGCGTGCATCTGGGGCAGAACGATATGCCCGTGGCCGACGCACGGCGCATCCTCGGTCCCCGGAAAATCATCGGCGCCACGGCCAACACCTTCGAGACCCTTCTTGAAGCCGCCCGCTCCGGAGCTGACTACGCCGGGGTCGGCCCCTTCCGCTTCACCTCGACAAAGAAGAACCTCGCGCCCACGCTCGGTCTCGGGGGCTACGATAATATTATGGGAGAGTGCCGCAGAAATGGCGTCCGCATCCCCGTGGTGGCCATCGGTGGAATCGTCCCGGCCGACATTCCCGCGATACTCCGCACCGGAGTCAGAGGCGTAGCCATCAGTTCCACGATACTCGGCAGTCCCGACCCTGCGGCTACAACCCGCGAAATAATCAATCTGATAAACAATAACCTACATAACCCCGAACAATGGAAAAACTTATAATAGGAGGTAAGGAATTCACCTCGCGCCTGTTTGTAGGCACCGGAAAATTCCGCAGCAACGAGCTTATGGCCCGCGCCATCAAGGCCTCGGGTTCGCAGATGGTCACTGTGGCCATGAAGCGCATCGATATGGACAACCGCGAGGACGACATGCTGCGCCACGTGGTGGCCGAGGGGGTGCAGCTGCTCCCCAACACCTCGGGCGTACGCAACGCCGACGAGGCCGTGCTCGCCGCCCAGCTGGCCCGCGAGGCTTTCGGCACCAATTTCATAAAACTTGAAATCCACCCGGACCCAAAATATCTGCTTCCCGACCCCGTGGAGACCCTGCTCGCCACCGAGAAGCTCGCGAAGATGGGTTTCGTGGTGCTTCCCTACATCCAGGCCGACCCGGTGCTCTGCAAGCGCCTTGAGGAGGTCGGTTCAGCCGCCGTGATGCCGCTTGCCGCACCCATCGGCTCGAACAAGGGGCTCGTGACCCGCGACCTGCTGAAAATCATCATCGAGCAGAGCCGCGTGCCCGTGGTGGTCGACGCCGGACTCGGCGCACCCTCCCACGCCGCCGAGGCGATGGAAATCGGCGCAGATGCCGTGCTGGTGAATACAGCTATCGCCGTAGCCGGCGACCCCGTGCGCATGGCCCGCGCATTTGCCGACGCCACCGTGGCCGGCCGTGAGGCTTTCGAGGCCGGACTCGGCGCCGTAGGCTCCTACGGCGAGGCTACATCTCCTCTCACTTCGTTTCTCGACTGATTCTCAGATAGATTTGATATAAAAAGCATAAATGTTTTCCGACTATTTAGCTGAACATTACGACTGGGATGAAACCACCGCCCGCATCCAGGCCATGACGGCTGCCGACGTGGAGCGTGCCCTGGCCAAGGAGCGCCTGACCGACACCGATTTCATGGCGCTGATCTCGCCTGCGGCCGCCCCGTATATCGAGCAGATGGCGCGCCGCAGCCGCGCTATAACCGAACAGCGCTTCGGCAAGACGGTTTCGATATTCATCCCGATGTACATAACCAATTCCTGCACAAACTCCTGTGTATACTGCGGCTTCAACCGCCACAACAAGATTCCGCGCGTAATCCTCACACCCGAGCAGATCGAGGCCGAGTGCAAGGCCATCAAGGCCATGGGGCCGTTTGAGAATCTGCTTATCGTGACCGGCGAGAATCCGCTCGCCGCCGGAACCGACTACATAGAGAAAGCGCTCCAGGTGTGCCGTCCCTATTTCAGCAACCTCACTATCGAGGTGATGCCGCTCTCGACTGAAGACTATGAGCGGCTTACGCATTCGGGTCTCAACGGCGTAATCTGCTTCCAGGAAACCTACAACCGCGCCCGCTACAAGGTGTATCATCCCGCCGGGATGAAGTCGAAATTCGAATGGCGCTGCGACGGCTTCGACCGCATGGGGATGGCCGGCGTCCACAAAATCGGAATGGGTGTGCTCATCGGTCTGGAGGACTGGCGCACCGACGTAACCATGATGGCACGCCATCTGCTTTATCTGCGCAAAAACTACTGGAAGACAAAGTATTCCGTAAACTTTCCGCGCATGCGGCCGTCGGAGTCGGGCTTCCAGCCCAACGTAGTGATGTCCGACCGCGAGCTGGCACAGCTCACCTTCGCCTTCCGCATCTTCGACCCCGACGTCGACATCTCCTACTCCACCCGCGAAAACCACGCCTTCCGCAACAACATGGCTACGCTCGGCGTGACAACAATGAGCGCCGGGTCGAAAACCGATCCGGGAGGCTACGCCACATATCCCGACTCGCTCGAGCAGTTCGCCATCAGCGACCCGACAAGTCCCGCCGCCGTGGCCGCCGACCTCCGCGCCCTCGGCCGCGAGCCGGTATGGAAAGACTGGGACCGCGTATTCGACTGAAAAATATGACTATGGAATCGAGCCACGAAACATCGCCGTCCGGCCGCTATGCGCGTCAGACCATGCTCCCCGAGATAGGCCCGGAAGGGCAGCGGCGGCTCCGCGCCACGCGAGTGCTCATCGTAGGGCTCGGCGGACTGGGTGCCCCCGCAGCCACCTACCTCGCCGGCGCAGGTACGGGGCATATCATCCTTTGCGACCCCGACACCGTGAGCCTGAGCAATCTTCAGCGGCAGACGCTCTATACCGAGGCTGACCTCGGCAAACCGAAGGCCGAATGCGCCCTCCGGCGACTGAAAGCGCTCAACAGCGAAATCTCATTCTCGGCTGTGTCCGAGGGAATTACGCCAGAAAACGCCGCACGGCTTGTGGCGGACTGCGACATGGTGGTGGACTGTACCGACAATTTCGCCACGCGTTATCTTATCGACGATACCTGCGCGGCCGCCGGACGGCCGTGGGTATACGGAGCTATCGGCGAATTCTGCGGGCAGGTGGCGGTGATGAACCTGCCGCCGCGCGCCCGCCGCTTCTCCGACCTTTTCCCCGACCGGGAGGAGCTGTTGGCGCGTCCACGGACTACCATGGGCGTGCTCGGTGCCGTACCGGGGGCGATAGGCGCCATCCAGGCCTGCGAGGCCATCAAGGTGATTACCGGCTGCGGTGAGCCGCTGGCGGGGCGCCTCTTCTTCCTCGACCTGCTTTCGCTTCGCTCCGAGATTATTGAGTTCTAAAATTCTTTTCAAAAACAACCGATTACCCAATGTCAACCACTTCTGAAAAATCCTGGAGCCGGGAGGCGTGGGCCAAGTCGCTCCCCGTCTACGAGCGGATTCTGCAACTGCCGTTCCTTCAGCGGCTTGCCGAAGGAACGCTCCCGCGCGCTTGCTTCAATCACTATATCGGCCAGGATGCCCTCTACCTCAACGAATACTCGCGCGTGCTCGCCCACATCGCCTCGCGCGTGCCCTCGCCCGAACTGATGGACACCTTCCTGCGGTTCGCCCGCGACGGTGTGATGGTCGAAAAGAGCCTCCACGCCCTCTTTGTTGACGGTACACCCGACCAAATGTCGGACACCTGCCTGCACTATACATCCCTGCTCAAGGCTCAGGCGCTTGAGGATGTCGCCGTGGAGTGCGCCGCAATTCTGCCGTGTTTCTGGATTTACCGCGAGGTGGGACGCCACATCATCGCTACCGCACGAATGGAAGGGAATCCCTACGCCGCCTGGATTCAGACCTATGCCGACGAGGGGTTCGACGCCTCGACCAACCTCGCCATCGATATCTGCGACCGGCTTGCCGCCAATGCTCCAGCCGAGACGCGCCGGCGCATGACGGAAGTTTTCTATCAGGCCTCGCGCATGGAGGAGGCATTCTGGCAGGCACCCATGCAGTTCGCTGACCGCTAAACTATACCGATAATGAAAAAGCATAAGATAGGATTGACAATCGCCGGTAGCGACCCCTCGGGGGGCGCCGGTCTGCAGGCCGACATCAAGACTTTCTCGGCGCTCGGGGTGTTCGCCACCTCGGCCGTCGTGGCCGTCGTGGATGAGAATACCGTTGGAGTCTACGGCGTACATCCCATCCCGGTGAAATTCGTGGAGGGGCAGATACGCTCCGTAATCGACGACCTCGGCGTTGACGCCGTGAAAATCGGCATGCTCCATAGCTCGGAATTGATACGCACCGTGCTCCATACGCTTCAGAGCTATCCCGATGTGCGCAATATAGTGCTCGATCCGGTAATGGTGGCCACTTCGGGCGACGCGCTTTTACAGCCCGAGGCCGTGGCCACGCTGCGCGACGAACTGATACCGTACTCTCGCGTAATCACTCCCAACCTCCCCGAAGCATCTTTGCTGCTGGGCGAGACGGTCGACCATCAGGACCAGCTGGAGGACGCGGCTCGCGAGCTTTCGCGGCTTACCGACTCAAAAGTGTCGGTAATGCTGAAAGCCGGGCATCTGACCGACAATGAATTGACCGATATATTCTACAATGCCGAGACCGGGCGCTCGATGCGCCTTACGTCGCCGCGCGTGCGCACGGAGAACACCCACGGTACGGGCTGCACGCTCTCGTCGGCCATCGCCGCATATCTGGCAAAGGGCGCCGACCTCGACACGGCCGCACGGCTGGGCAAGGAATACCTCGCCGGAGCCATCGCCGCCGGAGCGCAGTACACCATAGGCCACGGCCACGGGCCGGTGCACCATTTCCATCCGTTCTATTGATTTCCCGAAAGAGGTGGGGCGGCGGTCAGCTCACCGGGAGGGCGTGAATCTCCTGGAGGATGTCGACAGCCGTCTCCACCGAGGGGACGTTTGCAATCGAGAAGCTGCGCTTGCCGGCCTTCTCGCGGATTTTCACGCGCAGCGGATTCTGCTGCAGGTAGGTAATCAGGCGCCCGAACATCGGGCTCTGATAGTAGGCCTTGTTCGATTCGTCGACGAAATAGAGGTACATAAGCCCCTGCTTGAGCGAGATTTTCTCAATACCGAGCTGACGGCCGAGGCGCCGCAGCCGCGGCACGCGGATAAGTTCGGCCGTTTCGGGCGGAATCTTTCCGAAACGGTCGATGAGATTCGATTGGAACTCCATCAGGTCCATCTCGCGGTTGATATTGTCGAGTTCGCGGTAGAGGGCAATGCGCTCGCTCTCCTGCGGCACGTAGTCGGCCGGGAGGAGCAGTTCCATATCGCTCTCGATGGCGCAGTCGGCCACGAATTCCTCCTCTTCGGGGCGCTCGGCCTTCAGCGTGTCGGAGAATTCCTCGGTGCGCAGTTCCGTTACGGCTTCCTTAAGAATTTTCTGGTAGGTCTCGTAGCCCAGATCGGCTATGAAGCCGCTCTGCTCGGCGCCGAGCAGGTTGCCGGCGCCACGTATGTCGAGGTCCTGCATGGCTATGTGGATGCCGCTTCCGAGGTCGCTGAAACTTTCGATGGCCTGCAGGCGACGGCGCGCCACGGGAGTGAGCGGAGTGCCGGGAGGCACCATCAGGTAGCAGAACGCCTTGCGCGAGGAGCGGCCGACGCGTCCGCGCAGCTGATGCAGTTCGCTCAGGCCGAAGTTCTGGGCGTTGTTTACTATGATGGTGTTCACGTTGGGCATGTCGATGCCGCTCTCCACGATGGTAGTGGCCAGCAGAACATCGTAGTCGTGGTTGGCGAAGTCGAGAACGGCCTTCTCGAGCTGTTCCGGGGGCAGTTGGCCGTGGGCCACGAGCGTGCGCGCGTCGGGTACCACGCGCTTCACCATCTGCTCGAGCTGGTATAGACCCTCGATGCGGTTGTTGATTATGAATGTCTGACCGTTGCGGCTAAGTTCGAAATTGAGCGCTTCGGCCAGGATGTCGTCGGTGAGGGTGTTGACGGAGGTGAGGATGGGGTAGCGGTTTGGCGGCGGGGTGGTTATGGCCGAGAGGTCGCGCGCGCCCATAAGCGAGAACTGGAGCGTTCGCGGAATCGGAGTCGCGCTCATGGTGAGCGTGTCGACGTTGACCTTCAGATGTTTGAGTTTTTCCTTTACGGCCACGCCGAATTTTTGCTCCTCGTCGATTACAAGCAGGCCGAGGTCGTGGAACTTCACGTCCTTCCCGACGATGCGGTGGGTACCGATCAGTATGTCGATCTTTCCCTCTGCGAGGTCGGCGAGAATCTGCTTCGCCTGCTTGCCGGTGCGTGCGCGCGAGAGATATTCCACCCTCACGGGGAAGTCGGCCAGACGGCTGCGGAAGGTGTTGAAATGTTGGTAGGCGAGCACCGTGGTGGGCACGAGCACGGCCACCTGCTTGCCGTCGGTGGCGGCCTTGAAGGCTGCGCGCACGGCTATCTCGGTCTTTCCGAAACCCACATCGCCGCAAATAAGGCGGTCCATAGGGCGCGGGCTTTCCATATCCTGTTTCACGGCGTTTGTGGCCGTAGTCTGGTCGGGAGTGTCCTCGTAGATGAATGAGGCCTCCAGCTCGTGCTGCAGATATGAGTCGGGCGAGAAACTGAACCCTTTCTCCTCCTTGCGCGCCGCGTAGAGGCGGATAAGGTCGCGGGCGATATCCTTGAGCTTGCTCTTGGTCTTCTCTTTCAGGCGGTTCCACGCGCCGGAGCCGAGTTTGTTGACCGTTGGCTCAACCCCTTCCTTGCCGCGGTATTTTGCGAGCTTGTGGAGCGAATGGATCGACACGAAAATGCAGTCGTTGTTCTTGTAGACGAGCTTTATCATCTCCTGGGTCGAGCCGTTGACCTGCGTGCGCAAGAGTCCGCCGAAGCGGCCTACGCCGTGGTCTACGTGCACGATGAAGTCGCCCGGCTCGATTGCCTGCAGTTCCTTTAGCGAGAGGGCGAGCTTACCCGAGCGGGCGCGCTCCCCCTTGAGGGTATATTTGTGGAAGCGGTCGAAAATCTGGTGGTCGGTGAAGAAGCAGGCGCGGACGGTATGGTCCACAAACCCCTCGTGGAGCGTGGAGAGCACCGGTGTGAATGGGATTTGGTCGCCGCGCTCGTCGAAAATTGCGCGCAGGCGTTCAATCTGCTTCTCGCTGTCGCTTAGGATATAGAGCGTATAACCTTGTTCGAGCAGATGGGTGAACGAGGCCGAGATAAGGTCGAAATTCTTGTGGTAGAGTCCCTGGGGAGTGCAGCCGAAGTCGAGTGTGGCTGTGCCGCGCGCCGTGACGAGCTTTGCGGCCGGAGCAGCGGTGGAGTTTTGTGGCTGGGGTTCGTCGGAAATTTCGGCGTCGGGAGCTTTCTCGCCCGAGAAATGTATTTTCGCGAAAGTCTCCCATCGGGCGTGGAAGCGCTCCGGGTCGACGAGATTTTTCAGTGCATTGGCGTCGCCTTCGTCGGCGAGCATCGAGGAGGTGCTGAAGGTTTCGCTGCATACGGCGTCGATGCGCCCGAGGGCGAACTGCTCGGAACGAACGCACAGCAGCGTGTCCGATGCTACGAAGTCGAGCAGGCTTTCGCCGGCGGAGTCGCTGTCGGTAGCTACGTTGGCCGTAACGGAGATGCTGTCGAGTTTGCGCTCGGAGAGCTGGGTCTCGATGTTGAATGTGCGGATCGACTCGATTTCATCGCCGAAGAGGTCGACGCGGTAGGGGAGTGCCGAAGAATAACCGAATATGTCGATTATAGAGCCGCGGATGGCGAAATGTCCAGGTTCGTATACATAGTCCACCTGGCCGAATCCGTTGTCGAGAAGCCATTTGCGGGTGTCGTCGAGATTGATTTCCTCGCCTGCAGCCAGCCTGAGCGTATGAGCCGAAAGGTCGGCCTTGCGGGCCACCTTCTCGGCGATGGCCTCGGGGTAGGTGACTACGGCACGCAGCGCCTTGTCGGCGGGGTCGCCCAGGCGGTTGAGCGTCTCGATGCGCATAATCTGCGATGGAGGGTCGACCCGGCCGTATTTAATATCGCGTTTGTAGGCCGATGGTAGCATAGCTACAGCCTGTTCGCCCAGCAGCCGAGAGAGGTCCTGATAAAGATATCCGGCGTCGTCGAGCGTATCGGCTACGATGACAACGGGGTGCGGAAGCGGGCCGATGGCTGCAAGCGCCATGGCAGCCGACGAACCGGAGAGTCCCTTGAATTCCACACGCTGACTGCCTGCCAGCTCTACGGCCTTGACGATGGCGCGCGAGCGGGCAGGCGTTATGAAAGCTGACTCAATTTCCTGAAGCTGCATTTCGGGGGATATGTACTGTCTGTCGGGAACTTATCTCTTTTTTGCGGGAGAAAGGATGGCACGGTAGCGCGTGGGGTCTGAAAGCACGGCTGCGGCCGAATCGAGCTCCTGGTCGGTTTTGAGAGAGGAAATTATAGCGCCGCGCTCGTAGTAGTAGCGCTGAAGGATTTCCGAGGCGAGATATTCGCTGATGACCTTGCGGTTGAAATCAAGGTCGCGGTTGAGGTCGTGGTGAAGCAGCGTCTTGAGCGAGTCGAGTCCGGACTGCACCTCGTCGTTGAGATAGCCTTCGGTTTCGGCGGCTTTCTGCAACTGCTCCATTATCATGTCGGTGGTGCTGTCGTATTTGAATTTGCCGGGGTCGATGAAGGCCTTGAATTCGTTGAAGATGGTATCGGTAATCTCAAACGCTTCGGGAGCGGCCACCGAGTCGTGGCGGGCGGCGTAGCGGTTGGCGAAGTCGAAACTCCAGTTGTCGCGGATTATGTTGTAGACCAGTCGGTTGCCCTCGGGCAGCTCGACTTTGATGTCGGGGGTGATACCTCCGCCGTCGCGCACTTCGCGTCCGGCGCGTGTATGCCATACGGTGGTGAGACTGTCGGGGATACGGCCCACCGAGCCGTCGGGATTGCGGTGGGAGTAGTCGATGGCCTGAATGAGACGTCCGGAGGGGATGTAGTATTTGGCGATAGTAACTTTCAGCATCCCGTTGTAGGGGAGCTGCTTGGTTGACTGCACGAGGCCCTTGCCAAACGAGCGTTCGCCCACTATCACGGCCCTGTCGAGATCCTGAAGGGCACCGGTGACGATTTCCGCCGCAGAGGCCGAGCCGGAGTTGACGAGAACGGCCAGAGGGATTTCGGTGTCGACCGGCTGATGTGTTGTCTTATAGATTTTTTCATTGAGCAACCCCTTGCCGCGCGTGCGGAGCACTTCGGTGCCTTTCGGCACAAAAAGCCCGACCACCTGCACGGCGCTTTCGAGGAGGCCGCCCCCGTTGTTGCGCAGATCGAGAACGATGGATTTAACGGCCGGGGTCTTCTTGAGGTCGAGCAGGGCATCGCGGGTCTGGGAAAATGTCTTGTCGTTGAATGTGGTGATCTGGATGTATCCGATGCCGTCGCGTGCCACTCCGTAGTATGGCACGGGGTCCACGTCGATTTTCTCGCGTGTGATGGTGAAGTCGAGAATCGAATCCTCCACATACGGGCGGCGTACCGTCACCTTCACGTCGGTTCCGGCCTGTCCGCGCAGCTTCTTGCTCACCTCCGAGCTGGGCGATTTTGCCACGCTGTCGCCGTCGATTACGAGGAATACGTCGCCGGGACGCAGACCTGCGCGCTGCGATGGTGTGCCGAAGCGCGGCTCGGTAACCTGCACGCCTCCCTCCGGGCGCTGGTTGATGTAGCTGCCGATGCCGCCGTATTCGCCGGTCGAGATGGTGAGGAACTCATCTTGCTCCGATTCGGGAATGTATTCCGTGTATGGGTCTATCTCGCCCAGCATGGCGTCGATGGCGGTTTTCATCGATTTGTCGGCGTCGATAGAGTCGACGTAGTTGGTCTGGAGCGCCTTGTAGAGCGATGTGAACACGTCGAGATTGCGCGTGATGGCCGATTTCGAGCTGCGCGTGGCGCCCACGGCTATCAATGTGGCGAGAACCGCTGCGGCAAGAAGTATGGGGAGTTTTCTCATAAATACGTTGTAGTGAAGTTGAAATGTAGAAGTGCGTTGCGGGCAATAGCACCTTCTGGTGGCGTAGGGGCGGCTACATATTGGAAATTAAGTTAACGCCGACGCCTATTTAACACTTTGGGAAGGCGAAATTACACAATTATATAACAACTTTCGCTATTATAAAGTCATAAAATCCTTTAAATTTTTGCCGGGCATAACCTTTCAGTTGCCGAAGGTGGAGGTATAGAGGCCTAACAGAAAGCGCGGTTCGGGCGACGCTTCCTCCTTTCCGGCCTCGGAGGCAGCCTCGCCGGGGAGCGGGAGATTGTTGGCTACGGGCGTCCATGTGGCTCCGTGGTTGGTGGAATAGAAGAAAGATACCTCGCCGTCGTAGCTCTTCATGCGCAGCCAGAGCGTGTAGCCGGTCTCATAATCCTGAAGAGGCTGATAGGCTGTGGTGACGTAGCCGTCGCGCAGCGAGCGTACTACCACGGCCTGACGCCCGTTGACTATCGTCCGGCCGAAAGTTATAGTGCTGCCGGCGTCGGCGTAGAGCGCCATCCCCGCGAAATCGTGGGGCGTGGAGGGGGTGTAGTCAACCTGACAGGCCGCTACAAACGGCCCCTCGGCCGTATCGAGGAATATGGCTGTGGGCGAATAATGTGTGTTGGAAAGGTTGACGTAGGTAGGGGAGAGCGTCAGTCCGTCGGGCGTTATGCGGTAGTTATCGTCGTCGGGTTCGTTAATGTGGCTCCAGCGCTCGCTGAGTTCATGGGAAGCAAACGAATCGGTGAAGCAGTTTGTAGGCGCCACACGCTCTACGCGCACGTCGGGGCGCATCTCTGAAACGCGTGTGCGGTTTCGGCGCCCCTTCTTTTTCCGTGTTGCGCGCCTGCTTTGTGAATCGCCGGAGCGCACAACCACCTGTCGCTCGACGCCCGGACAGTATTCAAACCAACGGAACGTGGCGTCGCCTTCGGCCATGGCATCCGTGCTGACAAACATCGCGGCTATCGTCACGGCCGCATATCGTAAGTATCTGTAAATATCCATTTTCATCAATCGCGAATAAGAATCTTTCATCAGTAGTAAATCGGTATTCCGATAAGTAACTGGTCTAAATTATTTTAATATTTCCGGGAGGAAAATTTTCAGAAGATTTTTCTCGATGAAGAAGGTGTGTGTAGAGGTCTACACGACTGATGAAGAGAGGAAAAGATACGAAAATTTTACCGCGGAAATGTTGAAATAATTAGATCTGGAAAGTATAAAATAATTTTGAACAGTTGTTTAAAGATTTTCATCAAAAAGAGGCGGTGCGACCGCCTCCAGCTTATATTTTTTACAAAGTTACGCCATCCTTTTCCCCTCCACAACCATTTTAACCCAATTTAAACCTCCGCCATTCCACGCATGGATGTATAATTGCGGAGAATAATTTGGCGGGAATCGGAAATTATGGTTATATTTGGCAATTGTTTTGGAAAAAGCTAATGCTCACCGCCGTAGGGCGCATTTAAAGCGCCGAGCCGAGGGTGGGCGGTGGCTGTGCCCCTTGTTATATAATAAATCTTTTTCACGTTTTTATGGAAATGCGTACGTCGGACGCTGCCGAAAATCCTATGGCTGACGTTCAACCCACTGCTCCCCAGGCCGAGCTTCAGGCTACGGCCGAAGTTACCCCCTCCGCTTCTCCCGAGTCCGAATCCACTCCCGAAGCCACCGAACCTGTAGCGCAGGCTCCCGAGGCCGAAGCTGATGAAACGAAGGCCGCGGAGGCTGAAACTGCTCAAGAGCAGATGCCTGAGGCCGAGGCTGCCGAAGCCCCCAAAGGTCCGGCCGACAAGGCCGAAGTGCTTGAGGCTCTTACCCGTCTGGCTTCGGCCGATGCCGTCGAAATCTCGCGCGAGGAGGTGGCTCGCCTCAAACAGTTGTTCTATTCCTTCCGTAAGGCTGAACTCGAGGCCGAAATGGCCGATTTTCTGGCTGCCGGAAATGCCGAGGCCGATTTTCTGCCGGCTCTCGATCCTGCCGAAGAGCAGTTCAAGGAGCTTATGAACGCCGTTCGCGACCGCAAGGCTGCTCTCACCGCCGCCCACGAGGCTGAGCTTGCCGCCAACCTCGACCGCAAGAAGGCTCTTATCGAGGAACTTCAGCAGCTTTCTGCCGACACCGACAACGTGAACCGCACATTCCCGCGCGTGAAGGAGATTCAGGCCGAGTTCAAGGCCATCGGCGATGTGCCTCCAACTGAAGCTACCGACCTCTGGAAGACGTATCAGGCTACCGTGGAGCAGTTCTACGACCAGCTGAAGGTCAATAAGGACCTGCGCGACTACGATTTTCGCAAGAATCTGGAGCTCAAGACTCTCCTCTGCGAGGAGGCTGAAAAGCTCGACGCCGACGATGATGTGGTGCTCGCGTTCAAACGCCTGCAGAACCTTCACGACGAATGGCGTCAGACCGGTCCCGTGGCCAAGGAGCTGCGCGAGGAAATCTGGCAGCGCTTCAAGGATGCCTCGGCCGTAGTCAATAAGAAATATCAGGCTTTCTTCGAGGAGCGCAAGGCCCGCGAAGCTGCCAACGAGCAGGCCAAGACTGCCATCTGCGAACGTATAGAGGCCATCGACTGCACTCAGTTCAAATCTTTCGGAGCATGGGAGGAGGCTACCAAAACCATAATCGCCGCCCAGCAGGAATGGAAGACGCTCGGTTTTGCATCGCGCAAGATTAACAACGCTCTCTTCGCCCGCTTCCGCAAGGCGTGCGATAACTTCTTCACCCTCAAGGGCGAATACTATCGCGCCGTGAAAGATGAGCTCGCCGCCAACCTCGCCAAGAAAATTGCCCTCTGCGAGCAGGCCGAGGCGTTGAGCGAAAGCACCGACTGGCGCCGCACGGCCGACCGCCTCGTGGCTCTCCAGAAGGAGTGGAAGACGATAGGTACCGTGGCTAAAAAGCAGAGCGACGCCGTATGGCAGCGTTTCCAGAAAGCATGCGATACCTTCTTTGAAGCCCGCAAGCGCAACCAGAGCGAGGGCCGCTCCGAGGAGCAGGCCAACCTCAAAGCCAAGCGCGAGATTATCGAGGCACTCAAGGCTATCGGAGCCGACACGCCGCGCGCCGAGGCCATGCCGAAGGTGAAGGAGCTGCAGGCCCGCTGGCAGGAGATCGGCCATGTGCCTTTCCGCGAAAAGGATAAGATTTACGACGAATACCGCGCCCTCTGCGACGCATTTTATTCGCGTGCCCGTCGCGACGGAGCCGGCGCAAGCCGCTTTGAGGATGTCGTCAAGGAGATGAGCGGCGACGCCGCCAAGCTGCGCCGCGAGCGCGACCGCATTGTGCGCGCCTATGAAATCAAGCGCAACGAGCTGAAAACCTACGAAAATAACCTCGGTTTCCTCAGTTCCAAGAGCAAGAGCGGCGATTCAATGGTGCGCGAAATGGAGCGCCGCATCCAGCGCATCAAGGACGATCTGGCCGCCATCGAGCAGAAAATCGCGCTGATCGACGCCCAGCTCTGACCCTTCGGGGTGTTTCCCCTTAAATTATTGAATGCAAGAAAATAACCGACACAAAGGCGGCGGCAGCCGCGCCCAGTTCGCAACCCGTCTGGGCGTGATTGCCGCCACCGTAGGCTCGGCCGTAGGGCTGGGCAACATATGGCGTTTCCCCTACGAGGCAGGCATGCACGGAGGGGGAGCGTTTCTTATAGTCTATCTGGGTTGCATCCTTCTGATCGGCATTCCGGTGATTACGGCCGAGTTCATAGTCGGCCGTTCCACCGGGTCGAACATCTACGGCGCGTTCCGCAAGATTCACGGCTCGCCGCTGTGGCGGCTTGTAGCCCTGATGGGTATTCTGGCGTCGCTGATGATACTGAGCTTCTACAGCGTGGTGGCCGGATGGACGGCCAGCTATGTGGTTCACTCCGTGGGCGGTTTTGCCGGAAGCGAGACGCAGCTCCACGAGGAATTCGCCTCGTTTACCGCCTCGTGGCAGCCCGTAGGGTGGACGCTCGGCTTCCTTGCGCTGAACTACGTGATAATGCGCCGTGGCGTCGAAAAGGGGATAGAGCGTGTGTCGAACGTGCTTACACCGCTGCTGTTCGTGCTTCTGGTGGCCTTCTGCGCCAATTCTCTGATGATGCCTGAGGCCCGGGAAGGCCTACTGTTCCTTTTCAGGCCCGACTTTTCGGCTATCACTTCCTCCGTGCTTATCGGAGCGATGGGGCAGGCGTTTTTCTCGCTATCGCTTGGACTGGGGTGCCTGCTCACTTATGCCAGTTATTTTCGGCCCGAGACGCGCCTGCTGCGCAGCGCCTCGACTATCGCCGGGCTCGATACGCTCGTGGCCGTGATGGCCGGAATAGTTATCTTTCCGGCAGTGTTTACCTTCGGAGCATCGCCCGAATCAGGCCCGCGCCTCGTGTTCGAAGTGTTGCCCGCCATCTTCTCCCATCTTGCGTGGGGCAACGTATGGGCCACGCTTTTCTTCCTCCTGCTGCTTGTGGCATCGCTCACGTCGACCATATCGATGAGCGAAATTTCAATCGCATTTTTCACAGAGGAATGCCATATGCGCCGCTCTGCGGCCACAATCCTCACCACCGCCATCGCCATGGTGGCAGGCACAGCCTGCGCCCTCTCGTTCGGCCCGCTCTCCGGCGCCACCCTCTGCGGGCGCACCATCTTCGGCATGTTCGACTATGTGTCGTCCAACATCCTGCTTCCCGTGGGCGGCATGATGGTATCCATTCTTGTCGGCTGGGTTATGAAGCGCGCGGTTGTCAGGAAAGAGCTTGCCCTCGACGGCCGCCGCGGCCGCCTGGCCGTGGCCGCCCTCATCTTCTGCCTCCGCTACGTCGCCCCCTCCGCCATCCTCCTCATCTTCCTCTCCGGCCTGTAAGGTTTTACCATATAAATAGTTGAACTGGGGCGCAATTGTGAGGATAATACAATCCTTATTGCTTCGTAAATTTATTAATATACTTGATTATCAGATTGTAGGGATGCATCCTAATGCATCCGCCGTCTATATACGCCTAACACGATGATAATCGGATGCACCATGGTGCATCCCTACTTTTGGGTGTTGCAAAACCATCGAAATGTAGGGACGCACGGGCCGTGCGTCCTTGTATAATATTTGATCCTCAGTTTGTTACACGGACGCACGAGCCGTGCGTCCCTACAATGTTGGCGAAAAATGTTGGTTCTGTAATGCCTGTCATGCTTTTTGTGGCCAACATATATGGGCCAATGGGCAGACAATATATCGTTATCATAAAAAATCAATTACGGGGTTGTGTAGATTTCAAAAATCTTTGTAACTTAGCGGGTGCAGACCGCAACGCATAGTCTACGCCAGTGTAAAAGGATTGAAGATGAATCCTTTTGGGTCTGGGGAAATGTGGTGCGGGATGCATGAAAATTATAGAAAGCGTTTATCCGCGCTGATTCTTGACCATCTGAAATTCTCGCAAAATTTCATATTCATGTCAAGGATTGAGCAACGGTAGATGCCCGTGGATATGTAATACCCTGCATTCGGCGTGAAATCTCGTGAGGGATTCTGCCGGACGCTTAGTTTGCATATACTGGCGTGGGCTTCTGCACGTTGCCGTCCGACATGAATAGGGCAATGCGAGAAGCCTCAGATGGTAGGACGGTAACAGATACAGATTCCTACGCTTTTTTTGTATATAAACCAATCACGCCAACGAGAGGATGACTGCGGCACAGGTATAATCATGGTCGATTTTGCCGCCATAGCCAATAATGCCATAGCTGAACTGAAGAGAGCCAAAGGTAGCTCTTTGCGCTTCAATGCACCTATATATTTGGCAATCAATGCGGATGATTCTATAGAGAGTTCAAATTTGTGGTTCATCCTTAACGATGCCACATTTGCTGTCATCTTATACCCATATACATACAGAGTCCTGACGGCAGAAGACACAAGCGCATTTGTCTTGTTTATTGACGACAAAGGTCATTGCAGTGACAATATATACGTGAACGGCTGGAATCTTAGATTTGATTCGCCAAAGGAAAGGTTTTATAGAACGTATAATCGATATGCCACTATCTCAAAATCCGGGCATGAGATAACACTCGCAACGCCGGGGCGTTCTCTTACTCTTAGTGCGTTCACTAAAATTTGGAACTATTTCAAGCTAATCTCAAATAAAAATGACGATTACGCTTCTCTTTACTTATATAAAGAGTTATACGATAAGGATATAATAATCGAGTCGTTAAAAAATGAGAGTGTACGAAAAGAATACGAACGTTTAATCGCTAAATCCCTTTTAAAAGCGAACGAGGCATTGCTCGAAAATCTTAAACAAATTATAAACAAAACAAAATGAACAGGAAACGAATTATTCATGAATTCGGATTGCTGATGGTGATGCTATTGATGGCATTACCTATGTATGCATCATATGATTTCAAGTTAGATGGAATCTTCTACAAGATTAACAGCGACAAAGAAACCGTTAATGTTAGTAGCTCCATAACAACATATTATGGAGGTATGAATAATACAGATTATATAGGGGATATTGTTGTCCCTGAATATGTAGTTTATAAGGGAATGACATACACTGTTACCGGAATAAATGATTTTTGTACATTCATGTGTGCAAAAGCACTTCGTTCAATTGTATTGCCTTCGACAATAACTTCCTTACCGAGTTCTGCTTTTTACGAATGCTCTGCACTGAGTAAGATTGTTTTGGGTGAGAATTTAGAATCTATCCCAAGTAAATGTTTTCTGGATTGTGTGGCACTTCGTGAGGTGTCAATTCCTTCCAGTGTGAAGTCAATTGGAGAAAAGGCATTTCAGGGATGTACAGCGATAACAAGGCTAACAATTCCAGAAAATGTGACCAGTATAGATCAAAGTGCGTTTGTGGGATGTAAGGCTCTCTCGGAACTAATATTTTCAGATTCGCCCAAGGAGTTGAGAATCGGATATGGATACTATGAAGGTGAATATAAAGGCGCTTTCGATGACTGTCCTTTGTATAATGTGTATATAGGACGAAATATTACGAATCTATATAAATCGTCAACATATTCGTCGTCTTCTATATTATCAGAGCATAAAACATTATCTGAAGTAACATTTGGGAAGGAGGTAACTAAGATTCATCAAAATCTTTTAGCCGATTGTAGGGCTTTGACTACAGTGACCATTCAAGGGCTCAATCTTAAAGAAATACAAAGCAGGGCTTTTAAAAGGTGCTATAAATTGCAAAATATTAAAGGCGAAGCATTTAATTCTGTTGAGGTGATTGGCGAAAGTGCTTTTGCAGATTGTCCTCTTATGGAAGAATTGATATTGCCACAAATTATTTCTATTGGCAAAGCTGCGTTTGATTCGGATAAAGGACGTCTTGAAAAAGTGTTTTTGGGAGACAAAATATCTGTTATACCTCAGAGCTGTTTTGCATATCAACCCGTTTTAAAACACGTTTATTTAGGTTCTGCAGTTTCAGGGATTGAGCCCGCAGCGTTTTATGACTGCACAAACCTTACGAATATATTCTTACTATCTGAGAATCTCGTGACGGGAGCAGAAGCTATACCCTCAACAGTTTCAAAAATATTTGTTGTTTCTCCTGCAAGATATGAGAATCTCCTCAAGGATTTCCATTTGGACTATTTAGTACATATTAATCCGTTATCAGCTGTTTATTCAGGTTCAATACCTAATTTTACATATGTAAATAATGTGTTGGATACTAATGCTGAAATTTTGGGGACGGACTTTAATATAAATGTCGGAGAATATAATTTACCGGTATCAGTTAATTTTACCTATAAAACATGGAACTCAATTGCTAAAATAGGTTGTTCCTATGTAATAACACCTGCTCCTTTGACGGTAATAGCAAACGATGCATCAAGAAAGTACGGCACCGAAAATCCGGAGCTTACTTGTTCATTCTTTGGATTTAAGAATGGCGAGACCAAGGAGGTGTTAACACGCCATCCAAACGTAGAGACAACCGCTACGCTTAAAAGCAATGTAGGGACTTATCCGATTATCGCTACTGGAGCAGAAGCCAAAAATTATACTTTCAGCTATGAGAGGGGTACTCTTACAATTACTAAAGCTGATCAGGAAATTGAATGGGAGCAACTGTTTAGCAATGTCAATGTAGGAGATGTTATAGAGCTTACAGCCACAAGTTCTGCCGGTCTACCAATAAAGTATAGTACTACAGACGAAACTATTGCGGATATTTTCAGTCAAGGAGGGAAAAAATATGTTGAATTTTTGAAACCTGGAAATGTCGCGATTCGAGCAACACAAGAGGGAGATAATAATTATAATGAAGCGGATCGCGTTAGTAAATCAATAATTGTAAATCTGCTTGTCTCTGGAATCACCCTTAACCATACGTCTTATACATTGGCTGAAGGTAGTTCAGTACAACTTGAGGCGTCTGTTACACCTGATAATGCGTCTAACAAGGCCTTAAACTGGGAAAGTTCTAACACGGAAATTGCCAGTGTAGATTCGAATGGGAAAGTTACAGCTTTAAGTCAGGGTATAACTACAATCATTGTTACAACAATTGATGGCTCAAATGTTGCTGCAACCTGCGAAATTAATGTTATAAGACTTGCAACCTCAATATCTCTGAACTTTCAAAGACTTTCGGCTGAGGTAGGCTCGACATATCAATTGATTGCAACTATTCTTCCAGAAGATGCTACGAATAAGGATGTTGTGTGGAGTTCTTCTGATGAAAAAGTTGCGACTGTCGACAAAAATGGTTTAGTGTCAGTAATCTCCAAAGGCATATGTGCAATCACCGCAGCTACTGTTGATGGAAGTAATCTAAAAGCTGAGTGTGAAATCCAAATCTATTCGGGGATAGAGGGAATATCACACGATGAAAGTTCAGATATAATCTTAGTAAAGAATGGTGTAATTCATGTTGTTAATAAAGATCCGAATGCACTTGTAAGGGTATTCTCAACTCAAGGCATCTTGATTTTAGAAACTTTCGACAATGAAGTAGGTAATCTTGAATCAGGTCTTTATATTGTAACAATTGGTAACAAGAGAATTAAAGTCAAACTTTGATAAGAATATTATTTGAATGAAAATAAGGGTGCACCAATATTGGCGCACCCTTATTTCTCATCTGATATGTATTATGTAGCGTTGAGGGTTAGAGTCTCTAAAATAGAAAATCAATGCTTAGGGAGTGGAGACCAGTTTTCAGACGATTTTGACGGAGGGGTTGATGAGGGTGAGGTGGCGGGTGGCGCGGGTCACGGCGGTGTAGAGCCAGCGGAAGAAGTCGACGGTCGAGTAGGCTTCGGGGGGTATGTAGCCCATGTCGACGAATACGGAGGGCCACTGGCCGCCCTGGGCTTTGTGGCAGGTGACGGCATATCCGAATTTTACCTGAAGGGCGTTGTAGAAGGGGTCGGCTTTCAATACCTTCCGTATGGCCGTGGGGGAGGCGTCTTCGCCGACGCCTGCATCCCGCAGAGCCTGCCGGTAGAGCCATTCGCGCTTTTCGTTGGGGAGGCCGGTTGTGTCGCTGCGGAGGGTGTCGAGGTTGAGTTTAGCGTCCACGCGCCAATCGTGGTCGGGGAAGTACAGCCGTACGTCGGCAAACGTGCTGATGGCGTGCGTCTCGATGGAAAATACCTTTTCGACCACACAGGAGTCGCCGTTGGCTATGAAATCCATGGGGCGCCGCGATTCACTCTCGCCGTTGATGTTGCCGCTGGTGGCTTCCACGACCGACGGACGCGTCCAGTAATAGTTGTTTTTGGCGATTATGAGTCGCTCGCCGGCGCAGAGTTCTTCCTCGCGGTCGTAGATTATTTTGCGGATGGCGAGGTTGAAGTCGGCGGCGCGGCGGTTGGAGCGCGTAATCAGCAGGGTGTTTTTTTCGCCGAATTCGGCAAACGACCGCCCGAGTATTTCCTCAAGATTCTCCGGCTCGACTACGGCCACATCCTGAAAACCGGAAATTTTGATTTCCGGCTCTACGAGTTTGCCCGACCGCAGTGCGCGCCGCAGCTGGGTGGCGTTGTAGAGGATTCCCGAACGCGCCTTCTGGCGCACGGTCTTGGTGATGGTGGCGCGCACCACGTGCATCCCCTGTGCTTTAAGCACTTCGGGATTCATTGCCGGAGATTCCTCCATCCCTACAGGAGGAAGCTGGGCCGTGTCGCCAAGAAGAATCAGCTTGCAGTTTAGGCCGGAATATACGTAGAAAAGTAGGTCCTGGAGCAGGTTGGGACTGCCGTCGGCGGCTCCGTCGCCGATCATCGAGGCCTCGTCGACGATAAATACCGTGTTGACATGGGTATTCTCGGCCACATGCGACGTCCAGTGGCCGTCGGGGGCGAGCACCGGGGCGCGGTAGATGGTGCGGTGGATGGTATAGGCCGGCAGCCCGGTGAACGACGAGAATACTTTAGCGGCGCGCCCGGTCGAGGCCATGAGTTTGGTGGGGATGCCGATATGGTTGAGTGTACCCACGAGCGCTCCCATCACCGATGTTTTGCCCGTTCCGGCGTAACCGTTGAGAATGAATACCGTATCCATGGGCGTATAGAGCGAGCAGAAGCGCGCCAGTGCGGCCACCAGTTTTATCTGCTGGTCGGTCGGCTCGAACGGCAGCCGCTCGAGCGTCATCATGGCGAACCCTTCGATGTCCATGGATTTTCAGGGGTAGTGTGTATGGGCAGGTCAGTCGAGCTTTTCTGATAGCGCGGCTATGGCGCGCTCGGGGCGCACGCAGCGGTAGATTATGTCGTAGACCGTATCGGCTATCGGCATGGCAACTTCGTAGCGCTGGTTGATTTCGTGGATGCATTTGGCGCCGTAGTAGCCTTCGGCGGTCTGCTCCATCTCCATGCGCGCGGCTGCCACGGAGTAGCCTTTGCCGATCATGGATCCGAAATTGTGGTTGCGGCTGAAGCGGCTGTAGGCGGTCACGAGCAGGTCGCCCAGATAGACGCTGTCGCAGATGTGGCGCGGACGCGGATTCACCGCGTCGAGGAAGTGCTCCATCTCGCGAATGGCGTTGGATACGAGCATTGCCAGGAAGTTGTCGCCTTTCTTCATGCCGTGGACTATGCCTGCAGCGATGGCGTAGACGTTTTTGAGCACTCCGGCATATTCCACGCCGTCGACGTCGGTTGTGGGGATGGCGTGGCTGTTTTTTGCACCGCAGAGCGCCAGGCCGAATCGTTTGGAAGCCGCAATGTCCTTACAGCCGATAGTGAGATATGTCGGGCGGTCGAGCGCCACCTCTTCGGCGTGGCAGGGGCCGGACACTACGAGAAGATGGTCGTCGGCCACATGGAAATTGTCGCGCATGTAGTCGGTGATGAGCACATTTTCGCCGGGAACGATTCCTTTCACGGCCGATACGACGTATTTTTTGCTGATGTCGACGGTGAGCTTTTCGAGATGGCTTTTGAAATATGGCGACGGCATCACGAGCAGGAGCGTGTCGGCCTGCCCGGCAACGTAGTTGATGTCGGAGGAAAATTCGATGCGCTGAACGTCGAACTGCACGTCGGTCAGGTAGGCCGGGTTGTGGCCGAGCCTCTGGAACTCTTCGATGCGGTCGTCGCGACGCATGTACCACATTATGGTATCACGGTTGCGCAGCAGGAGTTTGGCAAGGGCGGTGGCCCAGCTGCCGCCTCCCATCACGGCTACACGTCCGGGAAAGTCTTTCGGTAGCATGATTTAAGCGTTTGCGGGGATGATGCAGTATGTTTTTTTGCAACAGCCTCAGTTCAGTTGTTGGCTGAGGCTTTGGCGGCTTCGGTCCATGCCGTCACTTCGTCGATGGAGGGATTCTTCAGGCCGAGCTTGAATTTCTTGTTGATTCCGCAGAGCTCCTGATGGAGTTTGCCGGGAGTTGCTTCGGCAAGGGCGTCGACTGTAAGGATGCCGGCTTTCTGAATGGGAGCGACCCATTCGGATGCTATGCCAAGGGCGGTATAGGCCTCCTCCTTGTCGCGGCGCGCCACTTTTTCAGGACGCATCTGCGGGAAGAGAAGCACCTCCTGGATGGTGGTCTGGCCGGTCATGAGCATCACGAGGCGGTCCATGCCGATACCCATGCCCGATGTGGGGGGCATACCGTATTCAAGGGCGCGGATAAAATCGCGGTCGATGATCATGGCCTCGTCGTCGCCTTTTTCCGAAAGACGCATCTGCTCCACGAAACGCTCATACTGGTCGATGGGGTCGTTGAGTTCGGAGTAGGCGTTGGCCAGCTCCTTGCCGTTGACCATCAGCTCGAAGCGCTCGGTGAGCTGCGGATTGTTGCGGTGGCGCTTTGTAAGCGGCGACATCTCTATGGGATAGTCGATTATGAACGTGGGCTGGATGTAGGTCCCCTCGCACTTCTCGCCGAAAATTTCGTCGATCAGTTTTCCTTTGCCCATGGTCTGGTCTACCTCAATGCCCATCGAGGTGGCGGCGGCGCGGAGCTCGTCCTCGTTCTTGCCGTCGATGTCGAAACCGGTATGCTCGAGGATGGCGTCGCGCATGGTGACGCGGCGGAAGGGAGCCTTGAATGATATTACGTTATCGCCCACCTTAACCTCTGTGGTGCCGTTCACTTCCATGCAGATGCGTTCGAGCATGCGCTCGGTGAAGTCCATCATCCAGTTGTAGTCCTTGTAGGAAACGTAGATTTCCATGCAGGTGAACTCGGGGTTGTGGGTGCGGTCCATCCCCTCGTTGCGGAAGTTCTTGGAAAATTCGTATACGCCTTCGAAGCCGCCCACGATAAGGCGCTTGAGATAGAGCTCGTCGGCGATACGGAGATACAGAGGGATATCGAGAGCGTTGTGGTGGGTGATGAACGGGCGCGCCGATGCCCCACCCGGGATGCTCTGGAGTATGGGGGTCTCGACTTCCATGTAGCCGTGCTCGTTGAAGTAGGCGCGCATGGAGTTGAACACCTTGGTGCGCTTGATGAAGATGTCCTTCACGCCGTTGTTTACAACAAGGTCGACGTAGCGGCGCCGGTAGCGCAGTTCGGGGTCCTCGAAGCCGTCGTAGGTCACGCCGTCCTTCACCTTTACGATGGGAAGCGGACGCAGGCTCTTGCTCAGCATAGTGAGCGAGGATGCATGCACGGAGATCTCGCCCGTCTGTGTGCGGAACACGTAGCCCTCTACGCCGACGAAGTCGCCGATGTCGAGGAGCTTCTTGAATACAACGTTGTAGAGGTCCTTGTTTTCGCCGGGGCAGAGTTCGTCGCGGTTGAGATATACCTGGATACGGCCGTTGGCATCCTGCAGCTCCATAAAGGAGGCTTTACCCATGATACGGCGGCTCATTACGCGGCCGGCTATGCTCACGCGGCGCGGCGCCGGAGCGTCGGGAAGGGGATTCCCTTCGGCGTCGACGGGAATGTCGGTGAAGTTGGCTTTTATTTCGTCGGTATGACCCGTCACAACGTATTCAGCTGCGGGGTAGGGGTCGATACCCATGGCACGGAGCTGTTCGAGCGACTGACGGCGAACGGCTTCCTGCTCGCTGAGTTCAAGTGGATTCATAATCTATAAGTGCAATTTTGTGCAAAATTACGCAAAATTTGGCAGAATATCCACCCGCGGAGCAAAAAGGTTTGCTCCGCGGGCGGCATGATGAGATATTGGCCTAAGAGGTAGATGTTTGTAGAGGCGTGGATGTGGGGTGGCGTCAGGCTTTGTCGGCGGTGACGCGCTCGAGCCATTTGAGCATGCCGAACATGGCGCCCATCGAGATGAGGCAGACGGCGAGGAACACGGCCCACGCTACCCAGATCGGGCATTTGTTGTAAATCAGCGGGCCTATCCACAGCAGAAGGTTGCCTACGGCTGTGGCACCGAGCCAAAGGCCCTGACAGAGGCCCTGCATATGTTTGGGAGCCACTTTCGATACGAACGATAGACCCAGCGGCGAGATGAACAGCTCGGCCACGGTCATGAAGAAGTAATAGACGATGAGAACCCACCATCCGGCTTTGGCCACGTCGACACCCTGAGCCATCAGGGCGCGGAACTCGGTACCCGAGGGATAGTTCTCCACCAGCGAGAATATGGTCATGAAGAGGTAGGCCACACCGGCCAGACCCATGCCTATGGCGATTTTCTTCGGGGTTGAGATTTCGCGGCCGCGACGGGTGAAGGAGGCGAAAATCCACATTACCACCGGAGTAAGCACGATTACGAAGAAGGGATTGACAGCCTGCCAGATTTCGGGCGCCACAGCCGATGTGTCGACGAAGTCGCGGGCGAAGAGGCTCATTGAGGTGCCGTTCTGGTGGAATGAGAACCAGAAGAAAATGGCGATGCCAAGCACTGCGAAGAGGGCATACATGCGCTGGCGGATTTCGTTGGCCATGGCGGCGCGCTCCTCGGCGGTGTATTTCACCGATTCCACCTGCGCCTTGCGTGCCGGGGTGGGGAGGCCTTTCTTGGTGGCCACGAAGATGGTGAGCGATATGAGCATGGCGGCCACCGAGGCGAAGAAGCTGAAGTGGATGCCGGTGTTGAACACGTCGAGATATTCCTGGCAGAACCGGCTGAGCTGCTGTACGCCGTCGTAGCCTACGGAGGTGGCAAGGGCGTAGAGCTGGGTGGCCGTCTCGTCGACGGGTGCGGCCGTAACGCTAAGGTATTCATGACACATGGCAGGGAACGAGGCGTTGTAGACCATGCCGTTCACATCAAGCCACCAGCTGCGGAGCATCGGGGCTATAAACGGGGCCACAAGGCCGCCGATGTTGATGAATACATAGAAAATCTGGAATCCGGAGTCGCGCTGGGCGGCGTAGCGCGGATTGTCGTAGAGCTGGCCCACGATGGCCTGGAGGTTGCCCTTGAAAAGGCCGTTGCCGAGAGCGATGAAGAAGAGCGCACACCCGGTCAGGGCGAGCAGCCAGGTGGTGTTCTCGGCCGTGGCGAGCACCGGTATGGCGAGCACCACATAGCCCACCGTCATCACTATCAGGCCCCAGATGATTGTGGCCTTGTAGTTTTGCGTACGGTCGGCGATTAGGCCGCCTACCAGACTGAGCACATAGATGCCGGCGTAGAAAAATGAATAAATCAGAGAGCTCGTCTCTTCCTTGAGACCGAATTTCGAGCAGAGAAAGAGCACGAGCACGGCGTTCATTATATAGTAGCCGAAGCGTTCGCCCATGTTGCTCAGGGCCGCAGGAATCAGCCCTTTGGGTTGGTTTGCAAACATAGTGATGATTTTATGAATGGTTTATGATTCTTTTCAAGTGTAGATGCTCAGGCCTTGCGGGCCTGAAGTTCGGAGAAGGCCAGGGCGTACATGCGTATCTGCTTCACCATGGCAAGCAGCCCGTTGGAGCGGGTTGGCGAGAGATGCTCCGAAAGGCCGATGCGGTCGATGAAATATAGGTCGGCGGCGAGGATTTCTTCGGGCGTGTGGCCCGAGAGCACGCTGATGAGCATCGAGATGATGCCTTTCACGATTATCGCGTCGGAATCGGCCGTCAGTATCATTTTGCCCTCGGGATTGAGTTCGGCATTCACCCATACGCGGCTCTGGCACCCCTCGATAAGGTGTTGGGGGGTCTTGAGTTCTTCGGCTATGGGGGGCAGTTCGTTGCCGAGGTCGATGATATAGGCGTAGCGGTCCATCCAGTCGTCGAGATCGCTCATTTCGGCGATTATTTCGTCTTGCTTTTCGTTGATGGTCATGGCTTTATGGTTTTCTATAGTGTATGTGTCAGGGCTTTATGATGGTGTTGAGCAGAGTCTGGGCCACAATCCGGAGGCTTTCGCGGTCGATGGCATCGAGCCGGTCGGAGGTGGTGTGCCAGGTGGGATTGAATGAGCCGGTCTGCTCGTTGAGGCTTTCGATGATGTCGATGCAGGGGATGCCCGCGTTGTTTACTGGTAGATGGTCGTCGACCACAGCGCCGCCGGGCTCGTTGATGAAGCGGTCGGCGAATCCCGACTCACGTGCTATGGCCCATATGCGGTTTACCACGGACGGGGCCGAGCGGTCGGAAAAATATTCGCGGTGAAAGCGCGCGCCGCGTCCGCCCACCATATCGAGCAGAACGCCGTAGCGGGGTTTGTTGTGTGCGCTGTAGGGCATCTGTTTCACCCATTCGCGTGTGCCCAGACACCATGTGGCGTCGGAATCCTCGCCGCCGCTGGTACCGGAATCCTCCACGTCGGTGAAAAGCAGGTCGATGCCGATGGAATCGGGAGTGGCTTTCCCCAGAAGACGCCCCAGCTCAAATAGCACCGCCACGCCGCTTGCGCCGTCGTTAGCGCCGTCGATAGGGGTGGAGCGCAGAGCCGGGTCGGGGTCGTTGTCGGCCGTGGGGCGGGTATCGTAGTGGGCGAGCAGCAACACGCGTTCGCGTGCGTCGGGATTGATGCAGCCGAGAATATTGCGTGCCGTCACGGTCGTTCCCGTGGGAGGTGTTACGGCCACAAGCTGCTGCGCTACGGAATCGATGCCGTAGCTCTTCAGGCGTCCGACAATCATGTCGGCGCACCGGGCGTGGGCAGCCGACCCCGGAGTGCGCGGTCCGAGCGACGTCTGGGCCTCTACAGCTGCCAGCAGCGAGTCGGCATCGGCCATGAAGCGTGTCTGAAGTGCGGGCGTTTCGCCTTCGGCAGCAGCTTCAGCCTTGGCGGCGTTTTTGCCGCCGCAGGCTGCCAGCCCAGGCATCCCCAGCGTCAGCACCGCCGCAGCAGCATACCGCCGCAACCGGTATCTTAATGTTTTCCTTATGGCAACACTTTTCATACTTACAAAATTAGCCATTCTCAGGCAAATCCCCAAATTATGGCGTAATCTGTTGATTCCATAGAAATTTGGTATAAATGTCGACGGAGGCCTCCATATATAGGGAGGTCTCCGTCGCGGTATGTTAATTTGAAAGTAATGGCCCGTTTCAGAGTGCTTCAACGTGGCGTTTGAAGGCGACCATTTTGATGGCTGCCTCGGCGGCTTCGTCACCTTTGTTGCCGAGGCTTCCGCCGGCACGGTCGAGGGCCTGCTGCTCGTTTTCCACGGTCAGGACACCGAAAATTACGGGGAGGGTGCAGTCGGCGTTGAGCGATGTGACACCCTGCGTGACGCTCTGGCATACGTAGTCGAAATGGGGTGTGTCGCCGCGTATTACGCATCCGAACACTATCACGGCGTCGTAGAGTTCAGTCTCGATAAGCTGTGAGGCGGCGAATGTGAGCTCCACGGCTCCGGGAACATTGAAGCAGTTCACGTCGTGCTCTACGTCGAGTCCGTAGTTTTTGAAAACTCTGATGGCTCCTTCGCGGAGAGCCGAGGTAATATGTCCGTTCCATTCGGCGCTGACGATTGCCACTCGCAGATTGTCTACTTTGGGGAGGTTGCCGCATGGCGCGGCTCCGGCTATTGCTGTCGACACGGGATTGCAGATTTTTTGAGGTTAAGTTAAACGGAATAGGGCTGATGCAGGAGCGTGGTCAGCCTTTAGAGCGCGAGAGGTCGCCCAAATAGCCGCCGTGATGGCGCTTGGCGTAGTCGGCAGGGGTGAAGCCGCTGCGCTTCATCAGATTTACCACCAGCACGTCGCCGATTACGGTCATCAGAGTGGTCGAGGTGGTTGGCGTGAGGCCGAGCGGGCATACTTCGGGCGCGCCGCCTGTGAAAAGTGTGGCGTCGGCAAGCTCGGCCAGCGGACTCTGCGCGTGGCCGGTTATCACGATGATGGGAACGTCGGGTATGAGGTTGCGCGCCAGTGTGACGAGCTCAAGTATCTCGCGCGTCTTGCCAGAATTCGAAATCAGAAGCATCACGTCGTCGGGCTGCAGTACGCCCAGATCGCCGTGCTGGGCTTCAGAGGGATGGAGGAATACCGCCGGAGCACCCGTGGAACTGAATGTGGTGGCGATGTTCATGGCAATCTGCCCGGCCTTGCCCATGCCCGAGGTGACGAGTTTGCCACCGCGGCGGAGCACGTGCTCCTCAAGCAGGTCGAGTGCCAGATCGTAGTCGGGCGAGTAAGGGATGTTTTTTATTGCGTCGCTCTCCTTGTCGAGGATTTCGCGCATTGTCTGTTGTGTGGTCATTGCATGCAAAATTAGCACATTCCTGGAAACTGCGCAATATGCCGGTTATTTCTCGAAGCGCGTCAGCGCGTCGGCCCATTCGTCGCTGAGTTCGGGCGAGGTGGCGGTCTTCACGTCGAAAGAGGCCAGAACGGTTGTGGCGACGCATTTCACGTCGCCCGTCTCGGGATTCACCACGCGCTGTTCGAGCGAGAAACTGCGGCGGGATATGCGCACGCATGCCGTAAGAACCGCCAGCTGTTCGCCGAAATAAGCCGGCGAATAGAAGTTGACGTTGATGTTGACGATTACGGCGGCGATTCCGTCGGTATCGACCTTATGGCCGAGTGCGGCTTCGAAATAGCGTACTTTCGCGAGGTCGAGATACTGCATGTAGCAGGAGTTGTTCACATGGCCGAATATGTCGAAATCGTTGAAACGCGACTGTACGTCGACCATGTGATGCCAGGCGTGGGCAGCTTCAGGCACGCGTTCGTTGGCGCATGGCGGAAGGATTATCGTGGGATTGCTCATCGGTTGGTTGTCTGTTTTTTTTTTGCGCCGGCGGCCGTCAGTGTATGGCCATTGAGCGGAGCACATCCGCGTCGAGCGCCGAGTTTATAGCTTCTATAATATGGGTTTTCTGAAATTCGAGTTCCGATTTGAGAGCCGCCGAGTCGATATAGACGTGGAGCACTCCGTGGCTCACGTATCGGCGCACAGTATGCCGGTTTATGCCCGGACCTACAATTTGCGGCCACATGTACGACGCACGGTGCTCGAGTACTTCCGAGCGCCCGGCCTGACGGTCGAGCACCATGTCGATAATCTGTCGGATGGTCTGAGGTTCGGTGCGTTGCATGCGTGTGTCAGCTTTGTAGCGGTGTGAATTCGCCGTCGGCAACCATCCACGAGCGGTGAGGATAGTCGATGCTCGCGATAATGGAGTCGAGATGGTCGCGGTTGGTGTCGGTAATGAAAATCTGTCCGAAACCGGAGTCGGATACCACACGGATGAGGCGTTCAACGCGCGTGGCGTCGAGTTTGTCGAATATGTCGTCGAGCAGCAGAAGCGGCTTGAAGCCTACGGCACGGCGCAGGAATTCGTATTGGGCCAGGCGCAGGGCGATGGTATAGGTCTTGCACTGGCCCTGCGATGCTGCGCGACGCACGGGCATCTGGCACAGCTGCAGGTCTATATCGTCGCGGTGCGGTCCGACCGAGGTATGGCCTACTGCCTCGTCGTGTCGGCGTGCGCTGTCGAGCAGGGCCTGAAGTGAGTCGGGCGCGTCGGCCAGATGGCTGCGGAGGGCGAGCGAGGGTGTCTCGCCGTCGGTGGCTATGCGCGAATAGATTTCGTTGAAAATGCCGGTAAGTTCCTCAACCCAGCGCATTCTGGCTCTGGTCAGATACTCGGCCGAACGGCTCAAGGCAAGCTCGACAGCCAGATACAGGGCATGGTCGACCACGTGGTCGTGTAGCATCTTGTTGCGCTGCTGAAGTGCTCTGCCGTAGCGTATCAGATGGTCGAGATATACCGGGTCGGTCTGCGAGATGACCATATCCATGAAGCGGCGTCGCTCCTCGCCGGTGCCGCTTATAAGCTCCTGATCGGCAGGGGCAATCATTACAAGTGGAAACGCTCCGATATGCGCGCTCAGGCGCTCGTATTCCTTCCCCTTGCGCTTGAACGACTTGCGTTTCCCCGTCTGCATGCCGAGGGTAAGCTCTTCGTCGGTGCCCCTGCGCGTATATAGTCCCCGGAGCGTCGTGAAATCGGCGCCTCGGCGTGTCAGCGCGCTGTCGGCCATCCCCGAGAAGCTTTTGCAGAAGCTCAGATAGTAGATTGCGTCGAGCAGATTGCTTTTTCCCATACCGTTGTTGCCCAGCAGACAGTTGATTTTAGGAGAGAATTCCAGCCGGGCGTCGGCGATATTCTTAAAGTTGGTTATGGCGAGCGAGTTGAGAATCATTCCGGAATGATTAGCAGGTAATTACGGCCAGCAGAAACGCCAGAGCGTATAGCAGCATGAGCATTGATGTGGCTCCCAGAAGAGGATTAAGCCCCTTCCCGGTGCGCCGGCAGAGCAGACGCCACAGGGCGAAGTGGAGAATCAGGAAGAGGAGCGGAGCCAGCAGCCATTCGCGCCCTATTCGCGCCCATGTCGGAAGCATGAGCGTGATGGCCAGCAGTCCGTTGAAGAGGTAGAGCCTCCGGGCCATACGCGGACCGAGGCGCACTTCCAGAGTTAGTTTCCCGACGTTGCGGTCTTCGTCGATGTCGCGGTAGTTGTTGACCACAAGTACGTTGGCCCCTAAAAGCCCCATGGTGAGAGAAGCAAGCCATACCTCCTGTGTTATGCCGCCGCTCATGCAGTAGAAGGTGAGCGTAACCGGTGCTATCCCGAAAAATATGATTACGGCCGCTTCACCCCATCCGTGGCGCGAGAGCGGGTAAGGCCCCGTGGAGTACGCAAGCGCACCTGCCACTATTGCTATTCCGGCGAGTATGAGCCACCAGCCGCCCCAGAATATGAGCAGGCATCCCAGGGCTGCGGCCACTCCAAGCGTCCCGATTGCAGCCGCGAGCATGGCGCGGGGCGATATGTCGCCTTCGGTGACGCCTCGGCGCGGTCCTACACGGCCCGGTTTATCCAGACCGTCGCGATAGTCGAAGTATTCGTTGGCGAAATTGGAGGCAATCTGGCATAAAATGGCGAATAATAGGCAGATTAACCATGGCGCCGGCTCGAAGGCGAACGAGCCCAGGCCGAGAGCGCCTGCCATCACTACGCCTGCCACGGATACGGGAAGCGTGCGCAGGCGCATTGCCTCGATCCAGCATGCCAGTGCCCCCCGGCGTCTGTGTGGTGTATGTATCTGATCGGATTTATCCATTGTTCGGAACGGGAGAGATGAAGATGTTTAGATGTATATACAACTATTTCAGCCGCAGCGAAATGAGGCCTGTGGCGTCGAAGCGGGGCAACGCCATTAGCTGTATCGGAGCCATGCGGGCGTAGGGGGAGCCGGAGCAGTCGCCGATGTCGGTGAGTCCGGCCGAGCGCAGGGCAGTCTCCACGGCTTCGAGAGCTTTTGCAGGTGTGTTATTGTCTTTGCTCAGGTGGCATAGGAACACGTTGCGGAGCGCCGGGGAATAGATTTCGGCCAGATAACGGGCTGTCACGGCATTGTCAAGGTGGCCGTTGTCCGAGCGGATGCGCGACTTCAGGTATTCGGGATACGGCCCCGCGTCGAGCATCGCCGAGTCGTAGTTGGCCTCGATCATCAGATAGTTGGCCTGACGCATGTAGTAGTCGACGCGTTCGGATATGCACCCGAGGTCGGTCGCCACCACCAGATGGTGCCCCCCGTTGGATATGAAGAAGCCGGCGTTGTCTGTTCCGTCGTGCATCACCTCAAACGCCAGAACGGTGAAATTCCCGATTTTGAAGGGATGTTCCTTATAGATTGCCTGATGGTAATCCTTTATCCGGTTGGAGATTGCGTGGCGTCGCAGCAGACCGTTGAGGGTGCGCGGGGTGCAGTACACCTGCATGTGGCGGTATTTCCGCAGGATGGTGTAGGCGAAGCGCACATGGTCACTGTGGTCGTGGGTCAGCACGATTCCCTTCACGCTGCGCATGTCGATGGCGTTGCGTTTCAGTTCGGCGGTAATCTTATCCAGCTCCACTCCGGCGTCGATCAGAAATCCGGAAGTGTCGTCGCCGATATAGGCGCAGTTGCCCGAGCTTCCGGATCCGAACGAAATGAATTTCAGTCGGTCGATGCCGGGAAGGTCCTCCAGCGGCGAGAATGTGTCGTCGCTGTCGAAGAGGGTTTCCCTTTCTTTTGCGGTGCGGCGGGCTTCCTTCTCGATGGCGGGATGCACGGGAAAGTCGTCGGCCTCGGGAAAGAACGTCCCGTCGAGGTCGTCGAAGAGCCCGGGGATGCCGGGCTGCATGTTCGTGCGTTTCTTGTAGCGTGCCATGAGCAGGATTCTGTGGGTTGTGATATAGGGGATAGCAGGGTTTCAGTCAGCTGAACAGAAGGAATATGGTGGGAATTTTATCGTAGTTGTAGGTGGCGCGGGCCCACTGGCGCAGAGGGCGCGTAGTGATGTTTTCGTTGGGTCCCGTGATGTCCGATGCCACGCAGAGCAGCATGTCGGGAGGTAGCGTGGCCGCCAGTTCGGCTATCAGGCGGTTGTTGCGGTATGGGGTCTCGATAAAGATCTGGGTCTGCCGCTCGCGCTGGATGCGGCGTTCCATCTCCTTGAGGCGCCCGGCCCGGCGTTGGGGTTCGATGGGGAGATAACCGTTGAAGGCGAAGCTCTGGCCGTTGAATCCGGAGGCCATAAGGGCCATAAGAATGCTTGAAGGACCCACGAGCGGCACAACCTTCAGCCCCCGGCGCTGCGCTACCGCCACGGCGTCGGCTCCCGGGTCGGCCACGGCAGGACATCCGGCCTCGGAAATCACGCCCATCGGCACACCGCGTTCGAGCGGTTCGAGCATAGCCGCCACTGCGGTGCGGTCGGTATGCTCGTCGAGCACAGTGAACGTCAGCGCGGATATGTCGGTCGATGGGTCGACTTTCTTCAGAAATCTCCGGGCCGAGCGCACGTTTTCCACGATAAAGTGGCGCAGTCCGGCTATGATTCGCCTGTTCCCCTCGGGAAGCACGTCGGAGAGCGCCGACGCCGGGCTGAGCTGTACCGGTATGAGGTACAGCGCCGCTTCGGGGGCGACGGCCGGTGCTGCGGCGTCCGTATCGTTAGTATGCGATTCGTGGGTCATGCTTCAGGTTTATGATTGCTCAGACCTCGGCTGGCGTGGCTTCGGCTTTCTTTGGCTCGGGTTTCTGATGTTCGGGAAGGGCATTGTAGGCCTCGAGGGCATGGCGGAGCACTTCCATGGCTTTTCCGAGGTCGTGCTTGTTGAGCACGTAGGCCATACGCACTTCGTCGCGTCCCATGCCCGGAGTGGTATAGAAGCCGGAGGCCGGCGCCATGAAGATGGTCTGCCCTTCCCATGAGAAGTCGCGCAGACACCATTCGCAGAAACGGTCGGCGTCGTCGACCGGGAGGTGGACCACGGTGTAGAAGGCGCCCATGGGGATGGGGGTGTAACAGCCCGGAATGCGGTTCAGGCGGTCGATCAGGAATTTACGGCGCTCCACATATTCGTTGTATGTGGCAAGCATATATTCCTTCGAGGTGTCGATTGAGGCCTCGGCCACAATCTGACCCAACAGGGGAGGACTGAGGCGAGCCTGACAGAATTTCATCACGTTCTTTTTCAGCTCCTTGTGCTTGGTGATGAGGGCGCCCACGCGGATGCCGCACTCGTTGTAGCGTTTCGATACTGAATCGATGAGCACCACCTTCTCCTCGATGCCGGGAAGATGGAAGGCGGAAATGTAGGGGGCGCCGGTGTAGCAGAATTCGCGGTAAACCTCGTCGGAGAAGAGGAAGAGGTCGTGCTTGAGCACAAGGTCGCGTATCTGCAACATCTCTTTCATGGTGTAGAGATAGCCCGTGGGGTTGTTGGGGTTGCAGATCAGGATGCCTTTGGTGCGCGGAGTGATGAGTTCTTCGAATTTCTCGACGGGCGGAAGCTCGAAGCCGTTTTCGATGCTCGAGGGGATGGTCACGATTTTCGCGCCGGCCGAGATGGCAAAAGCCATGTAGTTGGCGTAGGCCGGTTCGGGCACGATTATCTCGTCGCCGGGATCGAGGCATGCCATAAAGGCGAAGAGCACGGCCTCGGAGCCCCCGGCCGTCACGATGATGTCGTCGACCTCGACGTCGATGTTGAAGCGGTGGTAGTATTCGCGGAGCTTTTCGCGCAGCGAATGCAGCCCCTCCGAAGGACTGTATTCCAGCACTGTGCGGTCAATCTTTTTCAATGCGTCGAGTCCCTCCTGAGGTGTGGGCAGGTCAGGCTGCCCGATGTTCAGGCGGTAAACTTTCAGACCGCGGTCTACGGCGTCCTGATACAGGGGGCCGAGCCGCCGGATAGGCGATGCGGGCATTATTTCGCCGCGTTGCGATACTTTTGGCATAGCTAAGGTTGGATTGAGAGGTTTATATCTTTTGGGTTTTCCGGGCCGGGTCGCATGTGAGGCCCACTCCGAGTTTCTTGAAAATTTTGTGGTCTACCTCGCCGAGCATCACCGTGGAGTGCATCTGGCAGCCGCGCAGGGCCGGAAGCTGCTCCAGGGCGCGGCGGCAGTTGTCGTCGTGAGGGCTGAGCACCGAAAGGGCCACGAGCACCTCGTCGGTGTGCAGCCGCGGGTTGTTGGAGCGCAGATAGCTCGTTTTGGTATGCTGTATCGGCTCGATCATGTGTTGGGGAATCAGCTTGACCTGGTGGTCGATTCCGGCGAGGTGTTTCACGGCGTTGAGAATCAGGGCTGCGCTGGGTCCGAGCAGGGCGCTGGTTTCTGCGGTGATGATGGTGCCGTCGGGCAGTTCGATTGCCGAGGCCGGCACTCCGCTGCGGTCCGCGCGCTCGCGTGCGGCGGCTATGGGGCGGCGGTAGCCGAGGTCAATCTTCGCCTGCTTGAGTAGCAGCGACGTCTTGCTTACCTCGGCCTCGTTGCCTTCGCCCTGGGCCATGCGGTTCAGGGCTGTGAAGTAACGGCGGATTATCTCCTGGCGCGAGGCGTCGCAGCATACGTCGTCGTCGCTTATGCAGAAGCCTACCATGTTCACGCCCATGTCGGTGGGCGATTTATATGGATTCTCGCCGTAGATTCCCTCGAAGAGGGCGTTTAGCACCGGGAATATCTCTATGTCGCGATTATAGTTGATGGCAGTCTTGCCGTAGGCCTCCAGGTGGAAGGGGTCGATCATGTTTACGTCGTTGAGGTCGGCCGTAGCAGCCTCGTAGGCGATGTTGACCGGATGCTTCAGCGGCAGGCTCCAGACCGGGAAGGTTTCGAACTTGGCGTAGCCGGCCTCGATGCCGCGCTTGTGCTCGTTGTAGAGCTGGCTGAGGCATACTGCCATCTTGCCGCTTCCGGGGCCGGGGGCCGTGACGATTACAAGCGGTCGCGTGGTCTCGATGTAGTCGTTGCGGCCGAACCCCTCGTCGGAGTCGATGAGGTCCACGTTGGTGGGGTAGCCCTCGATGGTATAGTGGCAGTAGGTGGTCACTCCCATGCGCTCCAGGCGTTGGCGGAAGGCGTCGGCGCTGCTCTGGCCGTTGTAGTGGGTGATTACCACTGAGTTTACCATGAATCCGCGGCCGATGAAGGCCTCGCGCAGACGGAGCACATCCATATCGTAGGTTATGCCCAGATCCTGGCGTACTTTGTTTTTCTCGATGTCGCGTGCGGAAATCACGATGACTATCTCGGCCTTGTCGGCCAGCTGCCCGAGCATGCGCAGCTTGCTGTCAGGCTGGAAGCCCGGAAGCACGCGGCTGGCGTGGTAGTCGTCGAAAAGCTTGCCGCCCAGTTCCAGATAGAGCTTGTTGCCGAACTTGGCGATGCGCTCGCGTATGTGTTCCGACTGGATGCGGAGGTATTTGTCGTTGTCGAATCCTGTTTTCATTCTTACTTTTGTCCGGATGACTATGGTTCGTCAGTGATTGACCTTGGGTCGCTTTGCTATGCGAAGAATGGTTCAGATATGGCAAGTCATCGTTTCTGCAAAGATAAGAAATTTTTATCAAATCCCGGCTATTGCCGTGCACCTTTGGAATGAGGTCGGCGGTGTCGGTCCCACATTATGTAGAATGCTCCGAATATGCCTGTAAGCATCTGTATAAGCGCCTGGAAACTCCAGCACACAAGGGCATAGGCGGCCGCGTCGTTGGCTCCGACGCCATAGAGCGTAAGTGCGAACATCACGGCGAGATTCCATGGCCCCAGGCCACCGTTCGACGGCACGGCCATGCTGCACGACCCGAATACAAACACCACCAGACCCGGCACGATTCCCAGCAGGTAGGTGGAATCGAACACCAGTTCGCGGGTGAACGGGAAAGCGAAAAAGCAGACGTAAGTCTCGAAGAAATAGCACGTCCAGATGCCCAGTGTGAGAATCAGATACAGACCCGTACCCTTCATGTGGAACAATACGGCGAAGCCCCGCCACATGCGCAGCATACTTGCGTTGATGCCCTGAACCGTCGGCGTGTGGCGGAAAGCGTAGTCGAGTACGGCGAGTAGTGCCAGAATGCCGAGACCCCAGATCCATACGGCGCCGTGAGTGAAGAAGTGCTCCACGCTCTCGCCTATGGGATATTTACGGAAGAAATGATCGAGGGCCGGACGCGCCACAAACGATGTCGCCACCACAAAGAGCAGAATCATGATTCCGTCGGAGGCGCGGTCGCCGATGTCCGTGCCTACCACGGTCGATAGTTTTACTCCCTCGCGTTTCGAAATGTAGACGCAGCGCCACGCTTCGCCGAGATATGGAAATATTAGGTTAAGCGCGTAAGCTCCGAATATCGAGACGCTTTCGGCTACGGCCGGAATGCGCGGTATACCCGCCGCACGCAGCTGAATACCCCACCTTATGCCGCGGATTATATGGCTGAGCACCGTTATCACCATCATGGCGCCGATATACTGCCACTTCACTCCCTGGCGTATTATCTGCTCCACGCGCGCCATGTCTATTTTATGGAAAAGCCACGCAATCAGCACCGCCGATATGGCCAGCGGAACTGCAATCTTGATTATTTTGCCGGCGGTATCCCTGTGGTGGCGGCGTGGATGTGATGGGGAATCAGACATGTTGAAGCGTGGTGTTTTCAGATATAACACCATGTCCGTCTGTTTGGATTGCAGTAAGTTGCGGAAAAAAAGTTAGCGCGCGGCAGAATCGCTTCCGTCTCGGCAGACTCTTTATTTGCGTGGAGCGATATAGGCGGCGTATCTTGCGATAAAGCGGCTGAAAGCCGGAATGCGCATCAGTGCGAATTCAAACACTGCGAAGCCAAGAAGCGCGCACCCGATCCCGAGCAGCACGTCGATAATGTAATGATGGGAGGTATAGACGGCCGTAAACCATATTCCGAGAGTGATTACCCCCAGCAGTGCGCGCATCCACCACGGGCTGCGGCTGCGCTGCGAGTAGATGAATGCCACGAGCGTGTAGGCGGAATGCAGACTGGGCACGGCTGCGAATACGTTGGAGTTACGCCCGTAGAGGCCGTTGAATATTCCCAGGCCGGTCATCTCGTCGAATGCGCCGAGGCCGGCCGTGTCGCCCGGGGTGCCCAGCAGGAATTCAGCGCCGTACTTGGCTATGTACCAGGGTGGAGCCGCCGGATGAATATAGTAGCCGGCGAAACCGATGAAGTTCACCAGCAGAAATACCAGCGAGAAGTGAAGATACGTTTTTTCCTGCCGGGTGAAATACAGCCAGAGCCCGAATGCTATCGGCACCGGTACCCAGCATAGATAGAACACTCCTCCCAGAAAATCCATCAGTCGCGACGTGTGCTGAGCGAAGAATTCGTTGGGAGTGAGTATCCCTCCGGCGGTAGCTATGCCGAAAAGCGAGCGCTCCGCATCGTTGATTCCCTGGATGTCGACTGTGTTGACTTCGTAGTTGTGGACTATGTTCATCCAGTCGTAGCTTATACCGAACACTATGAAGGGGAGCAGCGCCACCACCAGGCGACGTGTGGTGCCGCATACGAAAAAGAGCGCGGCAATCAGCAGAGCCATCCAGATATGTTCGGGCCGGAACCCCACACACATAGCCGTCACCGCCAGCCACACGGCCAGGGCACAGACGATTATTAGCGACTCTTTTTTAGTTGGCATTTCGGAGGGTTGTCGGGGTGGGGGAGGGCGCGACGTGTGTCAGCCTCGTTATTTCAGACCTTTGCGGCACACGTCCACACGGGCGAAAGCGGTTAGGTTGGCGAAAACGGCTATCACAGCCATTGCCACAATGAGGATGGTAAATGCGATGTTGGCCGCGTCGGGACAGCACAGCCCCACGATGCCGCAGGCCAGACAGCCGATGGATGTGACGACTACACGCTCCGGGCGCTGCATGAAGCCGACCTTGCATTCCAGACCCACACCCTCGGCGCGTGCGCGCACGTAGCTCACCATCACCGAGCCGACCAGCGCGAGAAACGCGATGAGGGCGCCGATTACGTAGCCGTTCATTATAAGGTAGTAGCTGAGGGCGCCGACGGTGAAGAGCTCGCAATAGCGGTCGAGCACAGAGTCGTAGAGCGCGCCGAAACGGCTTACCATATTGCCCAGTCGCGCCACCTGGCCGTCGAGCATGTCGAAGAGCGAGAAAACGATGGTCACCACCCCTGCGATTGTGATCAGATCGAATCGGGGCGAGCCGGTGGTGTAGCTTTCATAGCCTGCGTAGGCTATGATTATGGCCGAGGCGATGTTGCCCAGCAGTCCGATGGTGGTCACCATGTTGGGGGTGACGCCCATGCGGATAAGCAGACGCACGATAGGGTTGATGACGCGGTATATGCCTTGCTGGAGGCCGTCGCGCTCTTTCTGATAGACGTTTTTATTGCTCATTTCAATCGGTGGCGGGAGAGGTTTTGCTGGAGGAGTTTGACTGGTTGGTGTGGTTGCTGTCGCCGTGGTGGCGGCTGTTGTGGAAAGTCACGAAGTCGACGGCCCGGATTGCATAGGGGTCGAATTTCGTGGGAACGTATACGAAGTTTTTCTGTAGCAGGAAGTTCCATGCCAGGCTTACTGCCAGGCTGACCGTAAGGCGTGAGAATGCGAATATGCCGTCGTCCTTTATGCCTATGGAGTGCAGATAATCGATTGACTGCAGCATGTGGGTCAGTACCGTGGTACCTGTAAGGTTGAGAATGAAGCTTCCTCCCCATATCAGGAGATACTTTACCGCTACAGCCTTTACCGGGCAGTTCTCGGCGCGGAAAGTGAATTTATAGTTGATGCAGCAATTTACAACCCCTCCTACAACCAGACCTATGGCCGTGGCGAAGAACTGGCGTAGCGGATCGCCCCCGAGCGGACGGAGCACCCATGCGAAAAACACGAACGCTATGCCCATGTCGGTCCACGATGCAATCTGGCTCGATACGGAAGAGCGGAGGAAAGTGAAAATCCCCTTTCCGTGCATGAATTTGTCGGCGAGCCTATGGCTCATCGAGCCGTTGCCCCCCGCAGCGCCCCCCGTCGGGGTGCCCTGTTCGGGCGTAGAATCGGCGGCCTGGGGCTCAGTGCGTTCCGTTGTGTTGGTATGCTGTCTGGTGGGTTGGTTCATTTTCCTTTCTGATTGGCTCGGGAATGCTGGCGGCCATAAAGCCCGGGCACCCCATCAGTCTCCTTCCAACCTGCAAAGTTAAGAATTTCCTCAAAACTTCCAAAACCGCCTCTCCCCCCGCCCCAATGCCTCAATCCCTCAATCCCCCAATCCCCCCAATCCCCCTCGTCCTCCGCCTCACCCAACTGCCCCTTATACTCCCTTCTGACAGCCGCCGTATGTACCCTCCTAAATGTCCCCTCGGAGGCCCGGAGGGCCGATGTTGTTTTCAACCCCACGCGAAGGGGTCAGCCGAGCGTGGGGATAAAAGAGGGGATAACTATCGGAGGCTCGTAGAGCCGATGTTGTGGTAGCGAATCTGCAAAACTAAAAGATAAAAAATTTCAACCGGTATTCCCTTAGCCTCCAGTCTCTTCCTGTGTTAACGAGTGTTAAGCGGATTTTTTGGACTCGCAACCCCCGCTATCCGGTTGTATCTTTGCATCGCAATCATTTCCCGTCCTACCCATAATTATAAGGAATCCACTAATTATAAGGAATCCACGGAGCGGTTAACCACTTCCGGCGAGCATCGCCGGAAATCCCCCTCGCCTCCCCTCCGGGCCTCCGCCGCTGCCATCCTCAGAGCGGGTAAAATTTTTGTCCCTGCTCCGAGCTTCAGCGAGGTTTTCCTAAGGGAGTTCTGAGGTTTCCCGAACCAACAATTTTCCGACAAAATTGTAGGGACGCACGGCTCGTGCGTCCGCGTTAACAGCTGAAAAATCAGGCTCTACATTCGGACGCACGGGCCGTGCGTCCCTACATTTCGGTGGTTTTCTGAGCGAGCTTCAGCTCGCGTTTCCGTCCGGATGGCGGGCGCCCTGCGAAAAGAATGCAATTTGCGCCCTTGGGCCTTTTGGTTCTTTTCGGCCCGCGAAAAGAACAGACGCCCTGCTATGGAAGCATGTTCAGGATCCATGCTGCCGTAGCGGGGCGTCGTGTTTTTTTGCCGACTGGATGGTGAGGCGGATTCCCAGAGTTATTCTAAATGAGCTTCAATTCACAAAAATACCTAAAAATCGGAAATTTTATGCGATAAGAACTTTTTTAAGCTCGCCGTAGCCGTCGGTTTGCGGAATTTTGATTAATTTTGTAGCGTGGGTTACAAGTTATGGCAGTTACCGCCACAATCGCAGCCCGCTATTCATCATCCGGAAACACCAACCAACTGCTAAAATGAAAAAACTCGAACGCCTTCTTGCAGAGAAACTGTTGAAAGTGAGTGCCATAAAGCTCCAGCCAGAAAACCCCTTCACTTGGGCATCCGGCTGGAATTCTCCTATTTACACCGACAACCGACGCACACTCTCATACCCCGAAGTGCGCTCTTTCATCAAGACCGAGCTCAGCCGCATTATCCTCGAGAACTTTGAGAAGCCCGACGTTATAGCCGGTGTCGCCACAGGCGCAATCGCGCAGGGCGCTCTCGTAGCCGATAATCTCGGCCTCCCTTATATATATGTACGCTCCACTCCCAAGGACCATGGCCTGGAGAATCTAATCGAAGGTTCGCTGCAGCACGGCCAGAAGGTGCTCATCATCGAGGACCTTGTATCCACCGGAATGAGCAGTCTGAAGGCTGCCGACGCCATCAAGATGGCCGGTGGCGAGGTTGTCGGCATGGTGGCCATGTTTACCTACGGCTTCCCCATCGCCGAAAAACGCTTCCGCGAGGCCGGAATCAAGCTCATGACGCTCAGCAACTACGATGCTCTGCTTGAAGTGGCCCTTTCCACGGGTTTTATCGCCGAGAGCGATATCGCTACGCTCCAGCAGTGGCGCAAGGATCCCGCCAACTGGGCTCCTCTCCGCGACGCCGGTATCGAGTGATGCTCACTCCGCGAGCTCTTTCCTTTCAATAATCCGTAAAACACCGACAAATGGCAACATATAAAAGCCCGCTGACTACCGTGGGCAAAAGCGCCGACACGCTTTTCGAGCGGTTCAGCAATCTCAATAATCTTCAGGGGGTGCTCGATTCTCTCCCTGCCGAACAGCGCGCTCAGGTGGGCGACGTGCAGTTTACCAACGATTCTCTCAAAATCACGACTCCTCAGGTCGGCGACATCGAATTTACCGTGGTTGAGCGTGTTCGTCCCGGCAAAATCGTGTTCGGTACGAAGTCCTCTCCTGTTCCCCTCACCATGGAGATGCACATCAATCCTCTTACACCCGATTCATCGTCGGTGCAGACCCAGATCGATGTGGAGATTCCCGCCATGCTCCGTCCGCTCATCGGGCCGCAGCTCCAGAAGGCGGCCGACAAGTTCGGCGAACTTATCGCAGGTCTGAGCCACTGACCGGCCAACTTAAGTCATACCCCATACGTTATTCCATAGAAGGCGCGACGCAAAGGTCTAACCCCCGTGCGCCGCGCCTCGGTTATTTAATGGTTATGTTAACAGTATTCCGCAATTTGGTCCGAAATCTTGCCGTGGCGGCTGTCTGCATTGCCGCTGGGGCGGCCGCAGGGGGCTGCAAGCACGTCAGCGACGACCTCCCTCCTGCCGGCGTCTGGATTGTGTTCCCCTTTGAACACGACTGGCGCACATGGGGTGTGACCGCTCCGCTCCAGCACCGCGAGTTCATACTCTCCGAGCGGCTCCCCCAGGGATTCAACTATTCGGCCGCTTCGCAGACGGGCTACGGCGGCGTGCTTCTCGTCGGCGACATCAACGGCGCCCCGGCTGCCTACGATATGTCGTGCCCCGTCGAGCGCAAGCCCGATATACGCGTCGCCTACGATGAAGACCGCAACGACGCCTTCTGCGCCCATTGTGGTAGCCGATACTCCGTAATCAACAACTACGGGCAGCCCACGGCGGGTCCTGCGGCCGAGCGCGACGACTACCGCGTGCTCCGCACCTACAATATCGCCACCGGTCCCAACGGCGAATACCGTGTAATCCGTCCCTGATAGTTTCCCCGGTTTTATAAATAGCTGACCGTAAAAATGTAGGGACACACGGCCCGTGTGTCCGTTCCTTCAAAATTATGGATAAACAGACGATTCTCGAGCGCTTCCGCGAGCGCCACAACATAGAGACCCTCAACCCAATGCAGCAGCTCATGGCTACCACCGACGCCACGCGCCTGATTCTCCTTTCTCCCACCGGTTCGGGAAAGACGGCGGCTTTCGCCATCCGTCTGCTCCGCGCTATCGGGCCGTCGAAGGGTGTGCTTCAGGCTGTTGTAATCGCTCCCTCGCGCGAACTGGTAATTCAGATTGCAGATGTAATCCGTCCGGTGGCGGCCGGCATTAAGACGGTGGCTTTCTATGGCGGCCACAACATGGCCGACGAGGTAAATTCCCTGAAGTCGATGCCCGACATCATCGTGACTACTCCGGGGCGTCTGCTCGACCATATCACGCGCGGCAACCTCGACGTGGCCGGAGTCCATGCTTTGGTGCTCGACGAGTACGACAAGAGTCTCGAACTCGGCTTCCACGACGAGATGCGACGCATCGCGCGCCGTATGAAATCTCTGAAACTTATTATCCTTACTTCGGCCACCCGGCTTGCCGAACTCCCCGATTTCCTTCCGATGCAGGGAGCCGAGACTGTTGACTTCACGCCATCGGCTCAGCGCAGCCGCCTGCAGACCGTCTCTGTCGAATCGCCCGAGCGCGATAAACTGCAGACGCTCCTCGACCTTCTGCGCTCGCTTCCCAACGGACGTGCCATCGTATTCGTGAACCATCGCGAGAGCGCCGAGCGTGTCTATAATTTCCTGAAAAAAGAGCGTTTCCCCGTAGGTCTGTATCATGGCGGTCTGGAGCAGCGCGACCGCCAGTTGGCCCTCGACCTCTTCAACAACGGCACAAATCCTGTGCTGGTAAGCACCGACCTCGGCTCGCGCGGACTCGATATCGACGACGTCAACTACGTGATTCACTACCATATGCCGCTCTCGGCCGAGAGCTGGACGCACCGCAACGGCCGCACGGCGCGTATGGGCGCCGACGGAACGGCATATGTCATTACGGCAGAAGGAGAAAACATCCCGGACTACGTGGTGTGCGACCGCCCCTATTCGCCTCGTGGCGAGGCCTCCGAAGGGATTCGCAGCGACGTGGCCACAATCTATTTCAACGCCGGGAAAAAGGAAAAGATTTCAAAGGGCGACATCGCCGGATTCCTTATTCAGAAAGGTGGGCTCACCAAGGATGAAGTAGGAAAAATCATGGTATGGGACCACAGTGCCATCGCCGCGGTTCCGCGTGCAAAAATAGGCAAAGTAGTCGAGGCCGTGGCTCCCTATCGCCTTAAAAACACCAAAGTGCGCATCACGCCGCTCAAATAGGCGGACCTACTTCAGCAGGTCGGGGCGAAGGCGGCGGGTGCGTTCCACCGACTGCTCGTGGCGCCATTCGGCGATTTTAGCTTCGTGGCCCGAGAGAAGTATGTCGGGCACACGCCACCCTTTGTAGTCGGCCGGACGGGTGTAGTCGGGCGCCGACAGCAGGTGGTCCTGAAAAGAGTCGGAAAGCGCGCTCTGCTCGTCGCCGATGGCTCCCGGGATGAGGCGCACCAGCGCGTCGGAGATGATTATGGCGGGAAGTTCTCCACCGGTGAGCACGTAGTCGCCAATCGAAATCTCTTTGGTAATCAGATGCTCGCGCACTCTGTAGTCGACGCCTTTATAGTGTCCGCAAAGTATTATCAGGTTCTCCATCAGCGACATACGGTTGGCCATCGGCTGGTCGAAGCGTTCGCCGTCGGGCGAGGTGAATATCACTTCGTCGTAGTCGCGCTCGGCTTTCAGCGCCGAGATGCAGCGGTCGATGGGCTCCACCTGCATCACCATCCCTGCCTCGCCGCCGAAGGGGTAATCGTCGACTTTGCGGTGCTTGTTGGTAGTGTAGTCGCGCAGGTTGTGGATGTGGAATTCCACAAGACCTTTTTTCTGAGCCCGCTGCAGAATGGAGCAGTTGAGCGGAGAGTCGAACATTTCGGGCAGTACGGTAAGTATGTCGATACGCATAAGGAGAATATACAGGTTTGTGTTTATTGAAGTTACAGCCTACACCTCGTCTTGATGGAGAAGCTGCATTGCCAGCTGATTGCGGTAGATATTTCCGCCGACGGAGGCCGGACCGATTTCGTCGGCTTTCCATACGCCGATGTCGGCTATGAGCAGCGGATGGTTCACGCGCCGGTTCCACACCCACATCTCGCCGTCGGCCACGTGCGAACCGTCGCCCCGGCAGATAAACACCGCAGCGCAATGGCGTTCTGCAGGCTTCTCCTGACGCGACGGATGAAGGTATTCGTAGATGCGCCGCTCGGTGGTCATGCCGGGCATCATCGCCTCAAGCGCCTCGTGGGTGAGGATGTCGATGCTTTTGTGGAGGGTTGGGTGCATATGCGGAAACATCTCCAGAAGACGTTTTTCCGTGGCGAGCAGCAGCGAGTAGAGCTGTCTGGCTCGCGGTGCAATCGCCGAAACTGATGCGTCGGCGTCGGCGAGGGTCTGCTGCCATGCCCAGGCGGCCACATGCACGCTGGCCGTAGGTCCTGGTATCACTTCAGGACGTATGGCGTTCATGATGGTGAACACGCCGAAACCTACGGCGGCGTCGTAGCGGCGGAGCTGTCCGCGTAGCCAGAGGTCGAGGCTTCCCACGATAGCTACATCAGTATGGGCTCCTTCTAGGTGTACTTTCGCCCCGGGGTATCGTGGGTCGATCAGTGGCGAGTCCAGGGGCAGATACATCGGTGCCGACACGCGCCTGAGCTGTAACTCCTCCATCAAGCGCGGTTCGAGAAAGCGTTTTATCTCGGTGAGGGCTATCTCGGCTGTCTCATGAAGCAGACATGGCTTATATTTCGTCATGGTTCAGCGGTTGATATTGTGAAAGCTGGCTGCCAGGGTCTCAGAATTTATAGCCTACGCCAAAGAGGCCTGAAATCCCCTGGTCGGCTACGAGCGGCATGAGATATGAGCGTGTGTTGAGCGCGTTTTCCACGCGGGCGAACACGGTGAAAGCATCTGTCAGTCGGTAAGAGGCGCCGACGCTCAGGTTGCTGACGTTCTTGAGGTCGAAGCAAAGCGGCTCGTCGAGCAGCTGTGCGGCGGCTATCTCGGCCGTGGAGAACAGGTAATCGTTGCCGCCGGCTACGGGCATCGAGCGCTTCATTCGCAGTTCGTAGGCGAGATTGACGCTCAGGCGTCTGATGGGTGTGACCTCTACTCCTACGCCGAGCACGCGGCGCGCGCGGTCGCGCCATTCGGGGCAGCTGGCTTTCTCGCCGTCGCCCAACACGGTGTGGAACCTCGCCTCCAGAGCCAGCAGGCGCCGGAAGGTCCAGCGTGCGGTGGCTCCGGCCTTGAATGAACGGATTTTCGTGGGGGCGAACATCAGCATATCGTCGATACTGTAAGGCATCAGCCAGTTGTTGGCGGCGTTATATCCCAGGTCCAGGGTAATCGACGCTCCCTGAAGTGGACCGAAGCGCAGGGCAACGTCGGCAGTCAGGGGCCGGTTGCTCACGCCATATGCCATGGCCTGACAGATGTAGGGGGAATAGGCCGTGAGGCTCTGCATGGTGTTGAGAGTTTCACCTCCGCCGATACGCAGTGAGGCGCCGAAGCCGTCGGAGGGGTTCACGCCGAGCAATACGTCGGGGGCTATGTGGAATTTTTTTCCGGAGTTGAATGTAAAGTCGATGCGTGCGCCGATTTTCACGCGGTAGATTCCCGTAGTGAGGCTGTAGTAGGGTGTAATCGATGCTATCCCTATGGTTTTCCCTCCGGGAAGGGTGAAGTATTCATTGTCAGGATCGGTTTCGGTGAATGCATCGGGCTGCAGATAACTGTTGAAATGCAGGAAGTCGGCGTTGACGTCCAGACCTACGCGCGCTATGTCGGAGATGCGGTCGGCTACCCCCAGACGCACTCCGTAGCCGGTCTGTTTTATTGCCGGAATCTCCGGGGCGGCCGGGTCGCCCTCGTCGGTGGGAAGTCCTTTCGAAAAATTGAAGATATTGAATGCGGCGCCTATATAATAGGTGAGACGGCTGTTGGCGCGACCCTCCCAAAGGGCGTCGAGATTCCATCCGAGTGCGCTCTGGCCGATGGCCGAAGGTATCTCGGTATGGCCCGCGGGGGCGTCTTCAGCCTCTTTTTTTGCGAAACTGCGGTCTATAAGGCTCCATGGCTGCTTGAAGGAGAGGAAATTCACGTCGGTGGCAACCGTGAGGCGTCCGGCGGTACCGAATTTATGACTGAGGTCGATGCCGAGCTTCCCTTGGGCCTGGCGGAATGTCTCCTTGTCCATCCCTTCGAGTGGAGCGCTCTTATATTGGCGGTTGTTCAGCTGTCCCCAGATATTGAGTTGCGTGGCGTCGGTTCCTACGATGGTGTAGCCGGCGGAAAGCCCGGCATTTGCAGCAGGAAAATAGCCGAGGTCCACGTAGCCGCGGTAGGGTGTGAGCGGTGCAGCCGGTTCGGTGGATGCCGGCTCGAGTGTGCCGATGTGGGGGCCGAATTCCGAGATGCGCGTGTAATCTCTGGCCTGGAGCTGCCGTTGTGTGGCCGTGAATTTCAGTTGGGAAGGGTAGACGTCGGGCCGCGTGGCGGAGTGTACCTCCGGCACGATCTCGCGGTCGATGGTTATTTCTTTCGAAAGCTGCCCACGGGCCGGAAGCACTGCCAGCACTACGGCGGCGAGCACCGGGATTGCGTTATATCTGAGTTTTGTCATTGCTGTTCTTATTTCTTAAGACGTTCGTCGACCATGCGGAAAATGTCGGCTTCATTGCCGGGGTAGTTTTCGCGGAGTGAGCGCAGATATTCGTCGGCCTCGAAGGTGTCGCCCTTCTTGCGCAGGAGGTCGCTGAGCAGTATGAATCCGCGTGCCAGCCAGTAGTCGTGGGGCGGATTGGCGTCGATCAGGCGGTTGACGGCCTCGGTTGCCTTGGCGTCGTCGCCGGTTTCGGAGTAGGTCTGTGCGATGTAGTACTGGGCCTTGGTGCCGTTTATGTCGTCGATATCGTCGGCGAGGGTGCTCCATAGGGCGATTGCCTCGGTGTGGCTGCCGCTGTCGTTCAGGGCCATCGCTTTCAGCAGAGAGACTTCGCGCTTGCCGGCCTCGCCGAGAGTCGACGATTCCAGAAGCCGGTCGGCTGTTGCGATGGCTGTATCGTTGTCTCCCAGATCGCGGCTGAGTCGCAGTATTCCCATCAGGGCGGTGCTGACGTCGGAGGGGTTGGATGCGCGCTTTTCGAGAGCCTGATATGTGGCCATAGCATCGGCTGTGCGGCCCATACGAGCTTCTGCGTCTGCTTTCACGATGAGGGCATCGACTGCCTGCGGCGAGTCGGGATACTTCTCCACTACTTCGGTAGCGGCGGCCAGGGCGTCGGTAAGCCGGTTGTTTTCAAGGGCTTTCTCAGCGCTCACGAGATTGAGGGCCGCAAGCTCGGCCGACTCCGGTTTTGGTGCGTCGGGCACGGAGTTGATGAACGCCACATATTCGCTTACCTTCCCTTGCTCGGCATAGAGCTGCTTGAGGTCGTCGGCGGCCACGCGGGCTTCCTCCGACGAGGGGTAGGCCGTTATTACTTTCTTATAGTGGGCGATTGCCTGAGGGCGGTTCTGCTCGTTGAGATACGTTATGGCGAGCATGAGCTCACCCTGACGCCCCTGTGCGGTGGCCGGATAGCGGCTGGCCAGAGCCGTGTATGTCTCTATGGCACGGGCGTTGTCGCCGGTCTCTCCGTAGCTCTCGCCCATCTCGAGCATGGCCGAGGGGATTAAGGCCGACCGCGGGAATTTCTCGATCATGTTGCCGAGGGTCTCGAGTTTCCCTGCGTGGTCGCGTTGCAGTCCCTTCATGATTCCCTGCTGGAACATGGGGTAGTCGCCTGCCTGCGGATTGGTAGAGAATGCTTTGGAGTAGGTTGAAGCAGCACCCTGGAAATCCGACATATAGTATTGTGCGTCGGCCATGCGGTTGTAGGCGTCGGCCAGGAGAGTCTTGTCGGCGTTCCTGTCGGTCCGCTCTATGAATTTGGCGAAGTCGGCTTTGGCGTCGGCGTAGTCTTTCAGCGCGAGACGCGCGTACCCCAGGTCATAGTAGGCAAGCGCGCGGTTGGCGGCGCTTCCGAGATTCTGACGCAGGTAGCGGTTGTAGGAGTCAACGGCATCGGCATAGGCGCCGCTCTTGAACTGGGCTTCGCCCAGCCATAAGAGCGCTTCGGCTGCCGTAGAGGCGTCGTAGCCGGTCATTCCGGCGGCTTCGCGCAGATATGTGGCGGCCTGACGCGGACGTCCGGCCTGCAGTTCGCGGCTGCCGAGTGTATAGAGCACCTTCTGCTTTGCTTCCAGAACTTTGTGTGTGGGCTTGGCGATGCGGTTTATTGCGGCGAGGGCGGCGGGATAGTTGTTGTCGGTCATATAGCCGGACACTACATAATCCGCCACTTCGGGAGCGTTGGCCGATTCGGGATAACGCCGCAGAAATTCCTCCAGGAGGTTAACCGAACTTCCGAACGGCACTTTGCCTCCCTGCATCCCCGCAACGGCGCGGTTGTAGAATGCTGCTTCCTGCACGTCGCGGTCGCGGTCCATGCGGGCGGCCTTGTCGAGGGCGAGCGATGCGGCATTGTAGTTGTCGAGTTTCAGGTAACTCTGTCCAAGATAGAGAAAGGCACTCTGCCCCATGGCCGTATCTTCGGAGGTTACAGGCGTCAGGCGCTGGATGGCCTGTTCGTATCGCCCGTTTTCGAAGTCGTCGAGTCCGAGCAGATACATGGCCGAATTGAGTGGATGCTCCGTAGAGCTAACGTAGGTCTCGAGATAGGGGCGGGCAGCCTTGTGGTCGCCCAGACGGTAGAGCGATTCACCCTCTATGCGGTTCATCTCGGCTGTGAACGCCGGGTCTGCATTGTCGGCAGCACGGCTTTCGAGCAGTGTGCGGGCGTTTTGAGCGGCTGCCCGGTAGTCGGCGCGCGCATAGTTTATCTGCGCCAGATAGTAAGCTGCCATTGCAGTCGGCATACCATTGGGTGCCACAGCCTCGAAAAGCTGGGCGGCGCGATTGTAGTCGCCGCGGGCATAGGCAATGTATCCCTGGTAGAAGCGGGCGTCGTTTGCAAATTCCGGAGCGCTTTCGAGTGCGGCGAATCCAGCCGCTGCCGAGTCGTAGTCGGTGAGTTTCAGCCGGCAGAAGGCCGTGTGATAAATCACCTCGTTGCGCGAGGTTTCGTCGAGTGCGTCGAGGCTTAGCTTGTTGTAGGCTTCGAGCGCCATGGCGTATTCGCCGCGGTCGAACCATACATCGGCCACGGCTACCAGAGCGGTCAAACGCCACGCCGAAGCCGGATATTCCTCCATGAATTTCTCGAGCATCCCTATGGCATCGGCTCCGGGGATTGTCATGGCGTTGAGCGCGCGCGCCGCGGCGGCACGCTCTGCTTCAGCTGCTGTGGGATAGAGGCGTATGGCCTCCGCGAGCTGGTCGGCGGTTCCGCGGCTGTTGGCATCGGAGCGCATCCAGAGACCACGCTCGATATATCCTGCCGCTTCGGGCGAGTTAATCGACCCCGCCGCGGGCGGCAATAATGTCAGCGCCCGGGCATCAGGCGTTCCCATAGTGAGCATGGCTGCCACGACCATACTGCCGGTCTGCAGCAAACCGGAGAAATATCTGCAATGTTTCATTCTTTTAAAAGGACTTCCTTGTCGTGCAATTTTCTTTCCTCGCAAATTTACGATATTTTTCCCATATCGCCGCCTCAAAAATCCCCCCATCTGCTCTTCATCTCCGTTTGCCTTGAATCCTTTTCGCCGGCCGCGTTCCGGCGGAGCTTTCGACAGAGTGATTTTGCTGAAAAATTAGTTAAAATATTTTGTAGATTGTAAAAATATGGCTAATTTTGAAAATGGAATATTTATTCCGGATTTCAGACCACCCTCTCCGACCAATCATAATTCATTTAATTGCAGCCGGGACTCTTTTGGGAGATTGCCGGCTTGCGGAAAAACCACAATTTCTTCTATGAAAAAGTTTTTAATGGCAGTGGCAGTGGCGGTTACGTCGCTTGCTGCAAGCGCCGGACTTCCCGGCGATATGTTCAACCACGTTGGCGTCGGCGTAGGTGTCGGCACTACCGGTATCTCGGTCGAGGCTTCCACGCCCATAACGCGGTGGGTGCAGATGCGTGCCGGCGTGGCAATCATGCCGGGCATCAAATTTCATGCGGATGCAGATGCTGAGTTTGCGTACCGCACGAATGCCGGTAATGTTTACACCGATTCCGAAGTTGAACTTACCGGCGACCTGGGTCGCACTCAGGGCTACGTGATTTTCAATGTCTATCCACTTCCGAAAATCGGTCTGTATGTGGCTTTAGGCGCGTATTTCGGGGGCAATAAACTCGTGAAAATCTCCGGTTACTCGCCCGAATTGGCTTCCTATGGAGGTTCCGTCACCATTGGCGACTATGTGATTCCCGCAAATACCAGGGGTGAGGTTTCCGGCGGAATAAAGGTGAACGGTTTCCGTCCTTATGTTGGTATCGGTTGGGGTAAGGCTGTGCCGAGCCGCCGCATAAATTTCGGAATCGATCTGGGCGTCCAGATTCACGGCAAGCCGAGTCTGTATACCGATTATGGCGAACTTGACCTCTCGGAAGTTACAGACGATGATACATTCCAGAAAATCATGGATAAGGTGCGTGTCTATCCCACCCTCACCTTCAAGCTCGGCTTCCGCGCTTATTGAATTCCAAATATTTGTATATATTTCAGGGGTGCGTCGAACAGTATCGGCGCACTCTCTTTCTTTACAGATTGTTGAGAAGAACGTCGGGGGATATTCCCATTTGAGAAAAAGCGAACAGTTTTTTTCCAAGATCTTTTATTGATGCTCCGATATGGTAAAGTGTATTGTCGATAATCAGAAACCGGTCATGGATATTTAGCGCAATATGGACATTTATTGGCACATATTGCTTATTGTGTCGCTTTAAATCCAGTCGTAAATTATCGTCGATATTCTTTGTGTATATTGTCGCATTCACTCCATCGGCGCGTTTGCTCAGCAACCTGAGCACCGTCTCGTCGATATAATTATCAATAAGAATAATGCGTTTGCAGGCACGTCGTATAAGGTCGCAAACAAACACGTAGGCATCGAAAATTTGACCGTCGAACAGAATCCCTTCGCGCGGGGGTAGCGATGTTTTCAATATGAAGTCCACCCGACCGGAAAGTTCCCTTTACTTATAGTCATGTTCCGAAAGACGTCGGTCAACTCGATTCTCGAGATATAGAAGCCTCTGATTCACACTATAACCTCTGAGCATGTATTCTTTCAGTACTTTGTTAGCCCATTGTCGGAATAGAGTCGCGTTTCTGCTGTTTACTCTATATCCTACAGAAAGTATTGCATCGAGATTGTAAAATTTCGTTTTATAAGTTTTCCGTCGGATGCAGTATATTCCAAAATGGAATGAACTGACGATTCAACTAATTCCTTGCTTTCAAATATATTTTTAAGATGTTTGGATATGGCCGGTTGTTTCACTCCAAATAAATCGGCAATCTGTTGCTGTGTGAGCCAGACTGTATCATCTTCAAGTCTAACTTCAAGTTTTATGGTGGAGTCAGGCTGATAAATGATTATCTCATTTTCCGGGGCTTGTATAGGCGAGTCGTGAAGGGTGCCGTCAGAAGCCGTTATGAAGGAATCGTAATTTGTTATCTCCATGAAGGATGTGTTGAAAGAGGGTTAGGATGGGAGGAGCGGCAGGTGGATGGCGAAGGTGGTGCCGACGCCGGGCTCGGAGTGGCTGACGAAGATGCGCCCTTTGTGGTATTGTTCGATGATGCGTTTGGCCAGGGTGAGGCCGAGACCCCATCCGCGTTTTTTGGTGGTATAGCCGGGATTGAATACCGTCTTCTGGCGTTTGCGCGGTATGCCTCGGCCGGTATCGGCCACGGTGATGCAGGCTTTCTGCCCTTCGCGCGAGGTAGTTACGGTAATCGAACCTGTCCCGTCCATGGCGTCGACAGCATTCTTTATCAGGTTTTCAAGCACCCATTCGAGTAGCGGAGCGCATACGAGCACATCGAGTTGCTCCGGGCAGAGATCAGTTGTGAGTTTGATTCGGCTGGAGATGCGCGTAGCCATATAGGAGGCGGCATGCCCGACTACCGTGTTGAGGTTGTCGGGTTCCATCTGCGGCTGCGATCCGATTTTCGAGAAGCGTGAGGCGATGGTGCTCAGACGGTTGACGTCCTTGTTCATCTCGCGCACGGTCTCGGTGTCGACTCCCATGCTCTGCAGAAGCTCCATCCAGGCCATGAGCGACGAGATGGGCGTACCTAACTGGTGGGCCGTTTCTTTCGAAAGTCCCACCCACACCTTGTTCTGTTCGGCGCGCCGGGTGGAATTTACGGCGAAATAAACCACAAGAATAAACGCCAGCATAACTACAATCTGGATGTAAGGATAGTAGCTCAGACGTTTCAGCAGTTTGGAGTCGTCGTAATAGAGGTGCTGCATGTTGCCCGGAGAAATGATGATATGAATCACGTTCGGGCTCTTTTCTAGCTCGCTCAGCTTGCGCTGTAGGAAGGCGGCGTTGGCATCGGAAATGAGCCACGGCTCGAGCGAGTCGACCGGCTCGGGCAGGTCGAAGTTGCGGTGGAGGAGAATGTTGCCTCCGTCGTCGGTTAGAAGTACCGGAATGGTGTGGTTGCGCTCGATTATCGAGAAAAGAAAGTCGATATTATCGGCCGATGCCTCGCTGCCGGTGGCATCGGCCTGCCCAACCGTGAGCTGGCGTGTGGCGTCGGCCCATATCTGCATGCGCTCGCGCTCCTGCGTGGCCAGGTCGGCCACCAGGTTGTTGCTCACATACAGAAAGAAGCCTACAAGAGCCACTGAAATGAGCAGGAATGCAACCACGCCAAAGCGGCGGATGTCGTAGATATTCATCTTACCGGATCTTCGGTTATGGATTCTCAGATCAGAAGGTCGTCGATATAGACTCCCTCGCGCTCGGCTATGAAACGGGCCACGGAGTCGGCCGTGTTCGGGCCGATTACAGTGTGTGCTTCTTTCTTTACTTGCGGCAGGGCGTTTTCCACTGCCACCGCCTCCGTTGCCACGCGCATCATCGGCAGGTCGTTGAGGTTGTCGCCGAATACCACCGTGCGCTTTGCTCCCACGCGCCCGGCAAGCTGCTCGACGGCAAGTGCCTTCGAAACTCCGGGAGCGTAGATGTCGATCAGCCCTGTGTCGGGCATGATGACGTCGGGATACCACGCCGTGGCGCAGTCGGTAACCTCCGACAATTTTTCCGAGGCTTGTCTGACTGCCTTCACCGGGCCGATGGCGAAAAACAGCGCCACGCTTCCCAGCGACGACGGCTGCTGGTCGAGATGGAAACGCTTCAGCTCCAGATGGCGGCGCTCCTGATAGAACGCGTCCTCACGCCGGCTCATCGCCGCCGAATGGTAGACGTTCAGGAAACTGTTGCCACTCAGGCAGTAGATGAATGGCCTGAGTGATTCGCCCTGAAACGTATCGAGAATCCTTCGGGCATCGTCCTCGGGAATCAGCGTGATGCTGTCGAACCGGCATTCGAAGCGGTCCCACAGCGCGGCGCCGGTCATTACTATGGCCGGGAGGCACTGCAACTGCCCCCGGGCGTCGGTGTAGAGGCTCGGACCGACGTTGGCCATCAGAGGCTGCACCGTGGCCGGAGTGCGCGCCGTGGCCGGAGTCACCATCACCCCGTGCGACGCCAGACGCGTCAGAATCTTTGCCGTCGTGGGGCTTATCTTCGAGTCTGCTCCGAGCAGTGTTCCGTCGAGGTCGCTGACATAAAGAGTTTTCGTTTCGCTCATATACCTGCAAATTTACAAACTAAATCCAATGAATGAAATACTTTCCACACTCTTTCTATCGCTTCCGATTCCATGTTATTTCTCAATATATTTTATAGCTTTGCAAGTGAATAGAATTCGTGATGCATTAAAACTATAACTCTGTTATCCTTTCATAAACCTTATTCGGTCACATTAAATATGGAATCTCACATTGTCAAATATCTTCAAATGCTCTTTTCTGGATTATTCTTGCGGGAAATAGATTTCCAGATTAGTCAGAAGGAATGCCTTAATTGCGGTGCACAATGTCATAGTAGATACTGCCCGGAATGTGGTCAGGAGATGTCTGAAAATAGATTGGATGTGCAAACATTGGGAAAACATATTCGTGAAACTATTTTCCCGATAGACTCAAAGTTTTTCAGGTCGTTATGCCTTTTAGTTTTTTGTCCATATAAAATCATAATTGACTACATCAATGGGGCAAGAAAAAAAATTACACATCCATTTGTGATATTTGTTACTCTTCATGCCCTACTTCTTTTAACTGTACCTCTTGCCGCACATACTATAATATTCCCTAACTTGATTTTAAAATACATAATAGAAGCTGTTTTATTTCCGATATGGATAGTGCTTGGACAGGATTCCGATATTTATCAATATGTTCTGCGGAATGGTTATCTTCTTTTTTTGTTGACAATACCGTATACAAGTTGGGCTTTATATAAAAGTATTAAAATAATTGTTGTTCGTATCAATTATGTGGAAACACTTTATGCTTTTACATATATGATTTGTGCTATACTCACAATCTATGTTCTTTGTGAGGCTATTTCAAAGCTTTGGGTTTTGCCTGATGAATTTATCCTTTTTGCACAACTCATTCCATTGATGATTATTGAAATCTATATTTTTGGTAAATTAAAGGTTGATTTTGCGAAAATGATGCTTCTGCTAATAAAAGTATCACTGAAATTCTATAGTTATCTCCTTTTACCTATATTAATAGCAACATTTATTCTTGGTGCTACTTATTGTTTTTAAAGGAAATCCGTCTTAAACTTAATACAGATTATTACTTTGAATTTCAATACTAAATTTAGCTAAAGGGGGATTTTGTGCGAACCATCGGGGGCGGTTTTTGATTTTTATTAGTAGCTTTGTATCTTAAAAGCCGGGCGGTAGTTCCATATTGCTTCCGGGACAACTGGAGTTTCTGGAATTGTGATGGCGGCGTCCGGCGATGGTTACGTTTTACTATTGAACCGTTACTTATTATGACGTTTGAAGAATTGGGCGTGAGCGAGCCGCTGCGCCATGCGATAGAGGATTTGGGTTTTGAGACTCCGATGCCCGTTCAGGAGAAGGTGATTCCGCATCTGCTCGGCCAGGAGGGAGATGTTGTGGCGCTGGCTCAGACGGGCACGGGCAAGACGGCGGCATTCGGGCTGCCGGTGCTCCAGCGCATCGATGTGGAGCGCCACGTGCCTCAGGCGCTTATCCTTTCGCCCACGCGCGAGCTCTGCCTCCAGATTGCCTCGGACCTGGTGGATTTCTCGAAATATATTCCCGGACTGTCGGTGCTTCCCGTCTACGGCGGTTCGAGCATTCAGAGCCAGATTCACGCACTCCGCGAGGGAGTGCAGATAATCGTGGCTACTCCGGGCCGTCTTATCGACTTGATAAACCGCGGGGTGGTGAAGCTCGACGACGTGCATACCGTAATCCTCGACGAAGCCGACGAGATGCTCAACATGGGTTTTGTCGACTCCATCAACGAGATTCTGGAGCATGTGCCCTCCGACCGCAAGATGCTAATGTTCTCGGCCACGATGCCTGCTGAAATCGCTAAAATCGCCAAGCGGTTCATGCACGATCCGGTAGAGTTCGTGGTCGGCACGCGCAACGAAGGGGCTGCCAATGTGCGCCATATATACTATATGGTCCATGCGCGCGACAAATACCTCGCCCTTAAGCGCATAGCCGACAATTCACCCAACATCTACGCCATTATCTTCTGTCGCACACGCCGCGACACGCAGGAGGTGGCCGAAAACCTGATACGCGACGGCTACAATGCCGACGCGCTCCACGGCGACCTCTCGCAGCAACAGCGCGACATGGTGATGAAGAAGTTCCGCGACCGCGTCGTCACGCTCCTCGTAGCCACCGATGTTGCCGCCCGCGGCCTTGATGTCGACGACCTTACACACGTGATAAACTATGGACTGCCGGAGGATACGGCCGTCTACACCCACCGCTCGGGCCGCACCGGCCGCGCCGGCAAGACCGGCGTCTCCATCGCAATAATCCATTCGCGCGAGAGGGGTAAGCTGCGCGAGATTGAACGCATCATAGGCAAGACCTTCGAGCGCAAGGAGGTGCCCACCCCAGATCATATCATCGAGAAGCAGCTGTTCTGGCTCGCCGACCGCCTGGAGCGTGTGGAGGTCAACGACGAGGAAATCGGCCGCTTCATCCCCGGCGTGGCAAAGAAGCTCGGCTGGCTTTCCAACGAAGACCTGCTCAAGCGCGTGCTGTCGCTCGAATTCAACCGTCTGCTCGAATACTATAAGGACGCTCCCCAAATTGATTTTATCGACGAAAAACCGCGGAAAGAGCGCAAGGAGCGCTCCGATGCTCCCGTCACCAAGGAGGAGAAGGACCGCCGTACGGCCTCGAAGGGAATGGAGCGGATCTATGTGAACGCCGGCAAGCGCGACGGCTTCTATGCCGGCAACCTTATCGAGATGCTCAACAAGGTTGTGGGCGGCAAACGCGTCGATGTGGGCCGCATCGACCTGATGCCCGGCTACTCGCTCTTTGATGTGAAGAAAAGCGACGCACGCCGCGTGGTAGGAGCCCTAAAGGGGGCCGATTTCATGGGCAAACGCATCTACAGCGAGATTGCTTCGCCCGACAAGGATTACGCCAAAGCCTCCGTGCGACGCACCAAGGACAAATACGTCGATGCTCCCTTCGAGGCGGAGGACGCCTACGATGCCTTCGAAAAATTCAAACGCCGCCAGCGCCGTAAAGCCCGCTGACGAGGCCTCCCAGGCAGAACCCATAGATACTCTCCCCATCCTCAAAACGAAATGCATATGATTCGCAGACTCCTCATATCCACCATTCTGACGGCGCTCGCCGTTTTGGCTGTATCGGCCGTGAAACCGGCCGAGAAGACCGACTCGCTTACCGCCGCCGACTTTTTCGCCAACGCCCCGCTACGCATCTTCCCGACCATCGACCGCACCACGCGTCTGGATATGCTCGACTATTACCGCAGCGGCTCCGACAAGCCCTCGAAAAACGCTTTCAAGGGGAATGCACGCGTTCTGGCAGCCTCTCCCTCGCAGATTACCTTCTCTACTTCCGACGTGCAGGAGGTGGAGCTCTCGCTGATTCCCCACCGTGGCGACACTCTCCTGATGGTGATAACCACCGTCAGCACACCTGCCCCCGACAGCGAGGTACGGTTCTACACCACTGCCTGGGAGCCGGTTGACCGTGGTCTCTTCATCGTGCCCCAACTTTCCGAATGGATAGCGCCCGAGGGTGCCGACCGCCGCGACGACCTCGAGAATCTTTATCCCATCACGTTGGCACGCGCCGTCTACGATCCCTCCACACGTACGCTGACGCTCCAGAACAAGCTCGGCGACTTCCTCGCTCCCGGCGAGGGCTCATGGGCCGACGGCCTTCTGCGCGGCGAGCTGGTGTACCGGTGGAATGGCAAAAAGATGGAAAAACTCAAGTAGGGCGTGTCATAATGGCCCATCTGGGTCGTCGCCCGAGCGATTCGGGTTCGGTCATTGACCTTAGTCAACTCCCGTCACCCTCACACTCAGGCTCCTACCATCTGGACCATTCTTACAGCGCCCTACCCCCATTGGGAAATAATTACATTATCACATTTAATAACGTGAATCAGAAGGTTCTTACGCTGCTGCAGCTGCAGCAGACGGTAGCGGCTCTCGTGCAGCGCCCCGAGACACAGAATGTCTGGGTGACGGCCGAAATCCTCGACGTTGCCGTGCGCGGCGGCCACTGCTATATGGAACTCCTGCAGAAGGACGAGCGCGGACTGCAGGTGGCCAAAGCCCGCGGCGTGATCTGGGCGAGCAGTTTCGGCCGTGTCGATGCCGAATTCTTTGCCGCGACAGGGCAGCGTTTCGCCTCCGGGCTGAAAGTGATGCTCCGTGTGTCGGCGTCGATGCATCCGGTCTACGGATTCTCGCTCGTAGTATCGGCAGTGAATCCCGAGTATACCATGGGCGACCTTCTGCGTCGTCGCCGTGAAATCCTCATGCGCCTGAAAGAGGAGGGGATTCTCGAACTCAACCGGCAGCTGCAATGGCCGCCGGTGCCACAGCGCATCGCGGTAGTTTCGGCTGCCGGAGCCGCCGGTTACGGAGATTTCATGAATCAGCTCTACTCCAATCCACGCCGTCTGCGTTTCCATACGAAACTTTTCCCCGCTGTGATGCAGGGCGCGTCCGCCCCGAAATCCATCATCGCCGCCCTCGAGCAGATTGCCGCCGATCCCGAGCCGTGGGATGGGGTAGTGGTAATCCGTGGCGGAGGCGCCACCTCCGACCTCCAGGCATTCGAGGATTATGAACTGGCGGCGAATGTGGCTCAGTTCCCTCTCCCCATAGCCATCGGAATAGGCCACGAGCGCGACGTGACCGTGCTCGACTGGGTGGCCAATCTGCGGCTTAAGACCCCTACTGCCGTGGCCGAATGGCTCGTATCCATTGCCGAAAATGCTCTCAACCATATCGAGACAATCGGGGCGCGAATCCTGCAGTCGGCCACGGAGCGCCTCTCAGGCTATAAAGAGCAGCTTGCCCAGGCCGAGAGCCTACTGCCGGTGGCGTCGCGCAACGCCGTGGAGCGGGCGCGCCAGCGCCTCATGCAGGCCTCGGCCACGCTTGGAGGCGTGAGCGGCCGACGCATCCAGCCGCAGCTCACGCGCCTGCAGATGATTCGTGAGGCGCTTGCGGAGGCCGCGCGCAACCGCACAGCACGCCAGCGCCAGCGGCTCGACTCCCTCGAGGCGCTTATTGAGGCCCTTTCGCCAATGGCTACCCTGCGGCGAGGCTATTCGATAACCCGGGTCGACGGCCACGCCATCACGTCGACCGACGGCCTCGCGCCCGGCACGCACCTCCAGACGATTCTCGCCTCGGGCTCAGTCGAGTCGACCGTCGAGGCCGTAGGGCAGCCGTCGTAAGACATAATAAACAAGAAAGTATTGTCTGAGGAAAATAACGATTTAGATAAAATAAGCAGTCGATAAGTATATAATTACCAAATTTTTACATACACTCTTATGTCAGACGAAAAAAAGGCGGTATTCACTCCCGCCAAAGATCTTACCTACAGTCAGGCCGTGGCCGAACTTGAAAAAATCCTGCGCCTGATGCAGAGCGACGAATGCGACATCGACCGCCTTGCCGCTCTTACGCGCCGTGCCACCGAACTTATAGCCGAATGCCGCAGCCGCCTTGTAACTACCGACGAGGAGCTCCGCGCCATCCTCGACCAGCAGCACTGAGAACGTTGTGAAAATTTGAATATTGGATTATTGTACGCTCTCAGCTCCCTCCGGGCGGTAGATGAGCGTGCACTTATGGTCGGGATTGAAAATGGTGGCGGCTGTGGAGCGTAGTGTATCGGGTGTTATGACCCGGTATGGCTCCATGAAGCGGTTGGCATCCTCGCGGTGCATCTCCGCGAGCGCAATTGTCTGCGCTACGCTCAGATAGTTCAGCAGCCCGAATGTGCGGGCCGATTCAAGCCGGTTGAGACACAACTCCACGTCGCGTTTACCGACGCTTTCCCGGGCCATGCGCGAAGTCTGCGCGTCGATTGCCGCGATTGCCTCGCGTTCGGCCTCTTCGCCGTTGCGCGCCAGTTTGGCGTTGATCAGGAAGAGGCCGGGCTCTTCCGTGCCCTGGATGGCCGCGTCGACTTCGGTGAAGATGTCGGTGCCCATCAGCAGTTCGCGGTAGAAGCGGCTGGCATGTCCGTTGGCCAGTATATCGCTGATTATGTCGGCATTGAAATATTCCGGGGTACCGTATCCGGCCATGGGATAGGCGATGGCTAAGGCCGTCTGCGGCACGCGGCCGCTCACTGTGGTGGTTCTCGGGGCGGCAGGCAGCGGCTCTGCGGGGAGTCGGCGGGATGCCACTTTTCGTGGTGGCAGGTCGCCATACCATTTCCTTACGAGGCGTTCGGCTGTAGTTGCGTCGATATTGCCGCATATGGCCAGCACGGCGTTGTCGGGCGCATAGTGGGAGTAAAACCATCGCTCGGCGTCGGCAAGCGTGACGCGCTCTATATGGCTGAAATCCTTGCCGATGACGGGGAACCGATAGGGATGCGTGCGGTAGCAGAGCGCGCGCAGGGCGTGGTCCATGTCGCCGTAGGGGCGGTTGAGGCATGTCTGCTTGAATTCCTCGATTACCACGTTGCGCTGCACTTCGAGGCTTCTTTCGCTGAGTGCGAGGCGAAGCATGCGGTCGCTCTCGATCCATAGGGCCGTCTCGATGTTGGCCGCCGGCAGAACGTCGTAGAAGTTTGTGAAATCGCTCGAAGTCCAGGCGTTTGATATTCCTCCGGCCGCCGACAGGGCGGCATCGAAATCGGGTACGTGGGCCGACCCGCCGAACATCAGGTGCTCGAAAAGATGGGCAATTCCCGTCAGGGCCGGCGATTCGTCGCGGGCTCCGACATCATAGAGGGTGTTGACTGCCACCATGGCCGTTGAGCGGTCGTGGACGTGGACCACGCGCAGGCCGTTGTCGAGAGTAAACCTGTTGATTTTCATTGCGGTGTGTCGGAAGGCTTGCAGTGCGTCAGTCGGTGAGCACTCGCATTGACAGGATTTTCACATCCTTGAGCGGTCGGTCGTGGGAGTCGGTCTCCACTTTTTCGATTTTATCGATTACGTCCATGCCGTCGACTACCTCGCCGAATACCGTATACTGGTTGTCGAGGTGGGGTGTTCCACCCGTAGTTGTGTATGCCTCGCGCTGCTCGGCGGTGAGCCGGGCGGGCGCCTCGGCGGCTTTCTTCTCGGTGATGGCCACCAGCTCGTCCTGCAGGGCCTGGAGTCCGGCCTGGTCGCGATTGCGGCGCAGTGTCATGATCGAGTCGCGGTGTTCGCGGGCCAGGTCGTTGAATATGTTCTGCTTCTGCATCATCTGCAGCTGGCGCTCCATCTGGTTGAGGGTGCTGTCGTTATAGGCTTTGCCGGTGACGATATAGAACTGCGAGCCCGACGAGCGGCGTTCGGGGTTTACCTGGTCGCCCTGACGGGCTGCGGCAAGTGCACCGCGCTTATGGAAATGCGTTGGATATACGATTTCAGCCTCGATGTCGTAGCCGGGCCCTCCGGAGCCGAGCATCTTGCCTGCGGGAGCCGTCTTCGAGTCGGGGTCGCCCGTCTGCACCATGAATTCATTGATTACTCGGTGGAAGAGCACTCCGTTGTAGTAGCCTTCCTTGGCCAGTTTTACGAAATTATCGCGGTGGCGGGGGGTGTCGCCGAAAAGGCGCACCGTAAGGTCGCCTTCGGTGGTCTTGATTTCTACCAGCACGTCGCCGGGCTTGTTCTGTTTGGTCATTTCCTTGATATTTTTACTGCTTGAGCGCGATTTGTTGAGGGTTACGGCGCCGCCGACGATTGCGGCGACAGCCACCGAGCCTGCCAGCAGCAGGTTGCGTAGTTTCTTCATGTTCATTGCTGTGGTTATGCAGGCTTAACGTTCCGGGGCTCCGGAAAGTTCTTTGGGATTGATAGGTATGGATTTGGGAAGAGCTCAGAGTGCGCCCTGCGGATTAAGTCGTTTGTAGATGCGTCGGAAATTGTTGTCGACGGCCGAGAGCTCGGCGGCACGGGCGGCATAGTCGGCGCCATAAAACTGCTCCATGAGCGCACCGATATAGTTGCGCTCGCGGTCTTTGTCGATTCCCAGCCCGACAAGCCTTTCGATGGCCGGAGCGAAGGCTTCGCGGTCGATGGCGAAGAGGTAGCGGGCCGCGCTTATCAGGAACTGACCCGTAAGGTCGGCGCGACACATGTTGTCGATCAGATAATCAAGGTCGTCGGCCATTGTCTCGATATGGTTGGCTATGTATTCGTAGGTGGCGAGGCCGTCGGCGTCGGCCTCCAGACGTTTTTTGTCGGTATCGTCGATCATGGTGAAATGTGATTTTGTCACCTGCAAAGATAAGCAACAATTTCCGATGAAAAAAATCCGAAAAATATATCAAATCTTTCCGCAGGTGTTTCCCTTTTCTCTGCGATGGAGCTTCTGTGGAAGTTTTGTCAAAGATTATTTGCAAATTTTAAAGATAATTCAGTATCTTTGGAGGCTAAATCTTCCCGGGCCGTAAGGCTCGCTGCGTCCCGACGTGCCGTCTGCACGGATTGCGTGGGGTAAGGTTAATGAAGTGAGCCGTTTGCCGAACGATTTTCAATATGGAAAATAAATTATATCCATTCAATAAAAATTTCTATGAGATTTAAACTGTTTCTATCGCTGCTGCTCTCAGCAGTGCTTTCATCCACTGCTCAGACGGCGGTGGTGACCGGTAGCGTCATCGACGCCGATACGGGAAGCCCCGTTGCGGGCGCCGTTGTCACGATTCAGGACCAGGGGATTTCCGTCACCACGGGCCCTGCCGGCGATTTCCGCATCAGTAACGCACGTCCCGGCGAAGCCGTGCTCACCATCGTGGCTCCCGGCTACGAGGGGGGTGCCTCTCAGGCGCGTCTCTACAACGGCCAGAGCATCGATACCGGCGCTCTGCGTCTGTTTGCCGATTTCGCCGACAATGAGTTCATCACCGAGAACAGCGAGGAGCTTCTCTTCGACGAATCGATGATGGAGGACGAGGCCGGCAATTCGCAGGCCGTAGGTGCTCTTACCGGTTCCAGCGACGACATCTATTTCCGCTTCAGCCGCTACGGCTACTCGCCGCTCTATTCCAACTACCGCGGCTACAATAGCGTATGGAGCGAGACATATATCAACTCGCTGCCCATGAACGACCTCATGCGCGGTGGCTTCTCCTTCCAGCAGCTGGCCGGCATGACTTCGCGCGCTTTCCGCAACTCCACGGCTGCCGTGGGCCTCTCGGCTGCCTCCTACGGATTCGGCAACATCGGCGGAAGCCAGAACTTCAGCACCATCACCGAGGGCTACGCTCCCGGCTTCAACGGTACGCTGAGCTACACCAACTCCAACTATAAGTATCGCGCCATGGCCACCTACTCCACCGGCATGAACGACCAGGGGCTGGCACTTACGGCATCGGCTGTGTTCCGCTATGCCGACGAGGGTGTGGTGCCCGGCACGTTCTACACCGCCGGCGGTTTCTTCCTCTCGGGCGAGAAGCAGTTCAACAAGAACCATTCGCTTACCGCCACCTTCTGGATGAACCCCCGCCAGTATGCCAACGGCAAGGCTACAGTCCAGGAGGCCATCGACCTCAGCGGCGACCATCTGTACAACCCCACATGGGGCTGGCAGGACGGCAAGAAGCGCTCCGACAATATCCGCGAGAACTTCGACCCGACGCTGATGTTCAACTATATCTACAAGAACGAAAAGACTACGGTCAACACCGGTGCCGCCGTGCGCTGGGTGCACTACGCGCGCACGCGTCTTTCCTATTACAACGGCAACGATACGCGTCCCGACTACTACCGCAACCTGCCCAGCTACTGGACCATGTTCGGTAACGACAATCCCGAGATGGCGGCCTACTACACCGACCTCTGGGAGAACGACGAGAATTTCCGACAGCTCAACTGGGACGGCTTCTATCAGGCCAACTATCTGAACAACGTGCAGAACCAGTCGCTCCCGGAATCCCAGAAGAAGGGCTCGACCTACATCCAGCAGATGGAGCACTCCAATCAGGTTAACTTCATTGTCGGCTCGACAATCAACCACCGCCTCAACGACATCATGAGCCTGCAGGGTGGCGTCAATTTCAACTATACCAAGACCAACGACTATGCCACCGTGCGCGACCTGCTCGGCGGCGAGTTCTGGGTTGACGTCGACGGTTTCGCAGAACGCGAAATCAATAATCCCAACGCTTCGGCCGATATCGTGCAGAACAACCTCAACGACCCCAACCGCCGCGCCAAGGTAGGCGACCGCATAGGCTGGGACTACAGCATCTACGCCCTCAAGGCCCAGGCATGGCTGCAGAATCAGATCAATACCGCCAAGTGGGATGTTAACTACGGCCTCGAAATGAGCTACGAGCAGTTCTACCGCCAGGGCTACATGCGCAACGGCCGCGCTCCCGAAAATTCCTTCGGTAAATCGAGCACAATCCGCTTCAACGACGCCATGCTCAAGGCCGGTGCCACCTATAAGCTCAACGGACGCAACTACTTCACTCTTCAGGCCCAGTACGGCACGGTGGCTCCCGTAATCAACGACGTATATATCTCGCCGCGCATCAAGGATACCGCCGTCGACGACGCCAAGAGCACACGCGTGTTCAGCGCCGACTTCCGCTATACATGGAACTACCGCCGGTTCCGCGGTGCGGTGACAGCTTATTTCACCGACATGCAGGACGCCCTCGAACGCTACGGTTTCTGGGACGAAAGCCTCAACGCTTTCTGTAACTTCGCCCTCTCGGGTGTTCACCGCCAGTATCAGGGCATCGAACTCGGTATGGCTTATCAGATTACCTCGTCGCTGCGCGCCACCTTCGCCGGCAACATTGCCCGTTACCGCTACGCCAACAATCCCATGGGTACCCGTTCGCTCGAAAACGGCCTCAGTGCCGACGTTACCCGCCAGTTCTTCCTCAAGAATTATATCTGCACTTCCACTCCGCAGACCGCTTTCAACATCGGCCTGGCATGGAACGCTCCCAAAAACTGGTATCTTAACTTCGACGCCTCCTGGCTCGCCGACTACTATGTGCGCCTGGCCTATCCGCGCCACCAGATTATCACCGGCGTGGCCTCCTACGCCGGCACCGAGCAGAAACTCGCTGAACTCGTCGACGAATATACCGCCCAGGAGAAGCTGAAGAATCAGTGGGTGCTCAACGCCTCTATCGGCAAGAGCATCTACCTCAACCGCAAGGTCAGCCTCAACTTCAACGTATCGGTAAGCAACCTGCTCAACAACCGCAACCTCATTACCCAGGCCACCGAGCAGTTCCGTATCGACACCAAGACCTACAATCCCCAGGCTTTCCCGACCAAATACATGTATGCCCAGGGCATCAAGGTGTTTGTCAACGCAGGTGTCCGCTTTTGATGCGCGACCCGAAGCCATTTTCAGCAGTTTTCTCCTAATCAGAAAATATTTTACAGATGAAAAAGCATATTTTATATAGCGCAGCCATGCTGATGGCCTCGGCGGTCTTCACCGCGTGCGACTACGAGAAGGATTTCGAGCAGCCGCCGCTGGAGGACTACGTGCCCCGCGCAACCATGGTGGCAAACACCTCCTGCGATGAGCTCAAGACCCTGTTTAATCAGGATGTGAACTACTACAACGTGCTTGTAGGCACGCGTGCCGACGGCCAGCACTACATCGTGAAGGGCCGCGTCACCAGCGACGACGCCGCAGGCAACGTCTACAAAAAAATCGCCATCGAGGACGAGACCGGAGGCCTCATCTTCTCGATCAACGGCACCAAACTCGGCGAGACCTACCGCTACGGTCAGGAAATCGTAGTCGACGTGACCGGCCTCTACTACGGCAACTACGGTGCCGGAGTGCAGATCGGCTCGAAAGGCGACAACGACACATCGGCTCCCGGCCGCATGTCGACCACCGAATGGGAGCAGCACGTGGAATGCGACGGTCTTGCCAACGTCGACAAGCTCCGCATCTACGAGGTTACCGCATCCGAGCTTAACGCCCTGCGCGACGACCCCGTGACTCGCCTCCAGTGGCAGGGTCGCCTGGTGCGTCTCACCGGCGTTCACTTCGAGAACCCCGGCGAAGCCCTCGCTGTTGCATCGCAGACCAACAATACCCGCTATCTCGTGGGCTCCAACGGAGCTAAGGTCGGTCTCAACACTTCCGGCTACTCCACGTTCGGTGCCTCCACCAAAGCTCCCAAAGGCGAGGGCAGCGTTCTGGCCGTGCTCACCAACTACACCAGCGGATGGCAGCTTCAGCTCAACGACCTCGCCGGCCTCGAAGGCTTCGAGCCCTGGGTCGACGAACCTGTGAAACCCGTCGATGCCGTCGGCGCGTTCAGTGTGGATTTCGAAAGCCTCACAATGCCCGACGGATGGAGTCAGTATCAGCTCGCCGGCGACAAGGACTGGTATTTCCGCGAATTCGGAGGCGTGAAATACGCCTGCATGACCGGCTATAAAGGCACCGCTCCTTTCGATTCATGGCTCGTCAGCCAGCCCGTCGACGCCGCCAAGATGGTGCAGAAAGTGCTTACATTCCGCACTCAGGTAAACGGCTACGGCTCCACTACCACTACCTTCAAGGTATTCATGCTCGACGGTCCCGACCCCGCCACGGCCAAGCGCACCGAACTCAGCTGCACTCTCCCCGAAGCTCCCGCTTCCGGCTATAGCGACTGGACCGATTCGGGCGATGTATCGCTCGCCGCTGCCTCCGGAATTTTCTACATCGGCTGGCAGTATGCCGCCACCTCCGACAGCAATTACGCCACATGGGACGTGGCTTCCATCGAGGTAAAATAATCAGTTCTCATTCCGACATTCAAGAATTATGAAAATATTTAAGTCTATTCTTTCCGGCGTGATGGCGCTGACACTCCTCGGCGGTTTCGCTTCCTGCCAGGATGATATCGACGCTCCGGAGCCCACGGTGCCTGTGGCCGCCAACAAGGCCAACACCACTATCTTCGACCTGAAGAAGGAGTTCTGGGACGACGCCACCAACTATATCAAGGAAATCGGTACCAAGCCCGACGGCTCGCACTACATCGTGGCCGGCCGCGTCATTACTTCCGACGAAGGCGGCAACATCTTCAAGAGCATCACCATTCAGGACGAGACGGCTGCGCTGACCTTCTCGGTCAACACCTATAACCTCTTCCTCAACTACCGCATCGGCCAGGAACTCGTTGTGGACCTCACCGGCATGTATATCGGCAAATACAACGGCCTGCAGCAGATAGGCTGGCCCGAATTCTACGAGCAGGGCAACGCCTGGGAGGCTACTTTCATGGCTCCCCAGTTTTTCTACAGCCATGTTGAGCCCAACGGACTGCCCGACGCCTCGAAAGTGATAATCCATGAGCTCAGCTCTATCAGCGACATTCCCGCCGGTACCGACGGCCTTATCGCATGGCAGAGCCAGGTGGTACGCTGCAACAACATCAAATTCGTGCCCAAGGTCGACACCAATACCGGTGAGCTCGTAACCAATTTCGGTGTCTACAAGACCAACATGAATCAGGGCGTGGAACTCGCCGGCCAGGAGGTGACGATGCGCGTGAGCGGCTATGCCGACTTCGTCAACGACCCGATGCCCACCGATGCCTGCGACGCCAAGTTCTTCCTCTCCTACTATGGCACCGGCTGGCAGCTAATGCTCATGAGCACCGACGACATCTACAATATCGGTAACCCGTCGCTTCCCGTCGGCACCGAGGACAATCCCTATAGCGTGACCCGCGCAATCGAGGCCATCGACGGCGGCGAGACTCCCGCAGGATGGATTTCGGGCTATATCGTAGGAACCGTGGCCATGGAAGTTACCAACGTCACCTCCAACGACGACATCGACTGGGGTACCGACGCCATGCTCGCCTCCACAGTCGTAATCGCTGACGAGGCCGACTGCCGCGACTTCTCGAAGTGCTTCATCGTTCCTCTGCCCACCGGCTCAGTTATGCGCGAATATGTGGCCATCCTCAACCATCCCGAGAACGTGGGCAAGCAGCTCAAGGTGCTCGGCACTCTCGACCACTATCTCGGCACCTATGGCCTGACCGGCAACAACGGCACTGCCGCCGAGTTCCGTCTCGAAGGTGTGGAAGTGCCCGGCGGTCAGCCCACCGAAGGCAACGGCACCAAGGAGGCTCCCTACTCCTGCGAGAAGATCATCGCCCTCAACCCGCAGTCGACCACCGACGCCGTAGAGTCGGGCGTTTGGGTGAAGGGCTACCTCGTAGGCTACTACAACAACAATACGAAGCAGTGCATGTTCCAGAGCGCAGGCGCTCTCGGAGCCAACATCCTGCTTTCCACCAATCCCCAGGCATCGACCAAGGAGGAGTGCATCTGCATCCAGCTTGTAAACGGCACGCAGCCGCGCATCAACCTCAACCTGATCGACAACCCCGGCCTGCTCGGCGCTGAAATCATGGTGCAGGGCGACGTGATGAAATACAACACCTTCCCCGGCATCAAGAACACCTCCGACTATTCGATTCTTTCGCAGCCCGTAGGGCCCGACCAGCCCGACGTTCCCACCGGCGGCGACGGCACGGAGGCTTCTCCCTACGCCGTAGGCAGCATCATCGCCATGGCTCCCTCGTCGACCACCGAGGCCGTCAAGGAGGATGTATGGGCTGAAGGCTACCTCGTAGGCTACTATAAAGACTATGCAGCCCACTTCACAGCCGAAGGCGCACAGGCCGCCAACATCCTGCTCGCAGCCACCGCTACCGCCTCCACCAAGGAGGAATGCATCTGCATCCAGCTCGTCAACGGATCCGACGTACGCAAGGCGCTCAATCTGATCGACAATCCCGGCAACCTCGGCAAGAAGGTATCGGTTCGCGGCGACGTGATGAAGTACAATTCCCTCCCGGGTATCAAGAATACCGACGCCTATAAGATCGACGGCCAGGGTGGAGGCGACCAGCCCGACACCCCCACCGGCGATGCCATCTTCGAGGAGACATTTGAAGGAGGCACACTCGGCAACTTCACCGCTACCGTCGAGACTTCCGGCAGCTGGACCGGCTGGCGCGCCAACACCCGCACGCCGCTCTGCGCAATCGCCAACTCCTATGTGAATTCGGCAAACGAAGCTGCTACGGCATGGCTCATCTCGCCTGAAATCAGCCTGAACGGCGTAAGCAACGCCACGCTCTCGTTCGAACACGCCTTCGGCTTCTATTTCCCCACCTCGCAGGACGCCTTCTGCACGGTTTACGTCCGTGAGAAGGGTGGCAGTTGGAATCAGCTTACGCTCACCAACTTCCCGGCCAAAGGCACAGGCAACTGGACTTCGTTCGCAGCCAACACTTTCAGCCTGAGCGCCTATGCAGGCAAGACAATCGAAGTCGGCTTCAAATATATGAACGACGGCAAGCAGAGCGTAGCCTGGGAAATCAAGAACTTCAAGGTTACGAAGTAAACCGCTTCTCCCTCAGCAATTAAATTATCCCATTATACCCGAAGCGGGGTGTCGGATTTGCCGACACCCCGCTTTGCTGTTTTGTGTAAGAGACAACTTTCGCTACAAGGAGAAATTGCAGAACCTCCGCAATGTAGGGACGCACGGTCTGTGCGTCCGAATATAATCAATTAAATTTCAACTGATTATACGGACGCACGAGCCGTGCGTCCCTACAAGATGGTCGATAATTGCTGGTTCTGCAGCATTCACTTTCGCGACCCTGCTATGACGCGCCTTCTTTAGCTTTGCTGATGGTAACTAAATACACGCCTGCAAAGATGAGAATTACTGCCACTACTTTCGGGGCGTTGAATGTATCCAGCCCCAGATATACGCCGACGAGCGATGATACGATGGGCTGCACATAGTTGTACATTCCCACTATGGTGGGACGCAGGTTTTTCTGGCCGATCATTATGCAGATATACGCCAGATAGGTGGCGCAGACCACTACGTAGGCTACGCCGGCCCAGTGGATCGGTTGCAGCGACGCCCATTCCGTTGCCAGCACCGACGGCACCGACACCGGAATCAGCCCGATGGCCGCGAACAGAAACATCCACTTCATCAGCGTGATAAGCGAGTAGCGGCGTATGAAATTGCGGTAGAGCGTGAGGTAGAGCGCATAGCTCAGTTGCGCGCAGAGCACTATCAGGTCGCCCGCAAGAGGATTGTCGCCGCGCACGGCGCGCTGCGCTCCCGACAGCACCAGAATTAGAGCACCGGCCGCCCCGAGCAGTATGCCTCCGATTTTCTTCCCGGTGATGGGCTCGCGCAGTATGAGCCACGCCAACAGCATTACCCACATAGGCATCGTGGTGGTTACGATCGATGCCTCGCCGGGCGACGTGAGCCCCACGCCGAAGATAAAGCATCCCTGGTTGAAGAGCACGCCGAGACAAGCCGCCCCCGCCAGGCGCAGCAGGTCGGGGCCACTCACGTGCTCCTTCGGGAAGAAAAGGCCCGTCAGCCAGAAGAGGGCCGCCGCCCCGAAGATGCGGAAATCCACCATAAGCAGCGACGTAAGCGCCGAGGTGGTAAGCAGAAGTTTGGTGGCCGGAGCCATCAGGCCCCACATCACGTTGGCCCCGAGCATGGCCGCGTGTCCCTTTATCTTGAAATCACTCATAATTAAGAGATTTGTGGTGGGCGGTATGTCAAAAATCAATATTATGACACGCTCCCCCTATTATTCATCAGGATGGCGAGGGCGCTGTCAAAATGGTCCAGATGGTAGGAGCCTGCGGGTGAGGGTGAAGGGAGTTGACTAAGGTCAATGACCGAACCCGAACCTCACAGGCGACGACCCAGATGGGCTATTATGACACGCCCTCTTGTTTTTGCGGGTGCAAAGTTAGCGATTTTATTCCAAACTGATTTATGAATGATATGCGGCGCTATTGGGCGATTTGCGGAATTTTAGTAATTTTGCCTGTGGAATGAAGCGGTCGGTGCCACATGTGGCGCCGCTTCTCCACGTCGGTCCCCGGCGAATAGCAATATTATCTCAATCCCCGTATGCAGCCTTTAAGCCTCAGAGGCATGGGTGTGGCTCTGGCCACGCCGTTTAAATCCGATTTTTCGGTAGATTTCCCTGCTCTGGCCCGTCTGGTCGACTACCAGATTGCGGGCGGTGCGTCGTATCTCGTTGTACTCGCCACCACATCGGAGGCGGTTACGCTCACCTGCCCCGAGCGGGCCGAGGTGGCGCGGTTCGTGGCCGACCGGGTTGCCGGGCGCGTGCCGCTGATTCTTGGCATGAGCGACAACTGCACGCAGCGCCTCGCCGAGCATGTGGCCGAAGTCGACCTCAGCGGCTACAGCGCCATCCTCTCGGTGGTGCCCTACTACAACAAGCCCTCGCAGGAGGGCATCTACCGCCATTTCAAGGCCGTGGCCGAGGCATCGCCGCTGCCGGTGGTGCTCTACAACGTGCCGGGGCGCACGGGTCGCAATATGGAGGCAGCAACCACCCTGCGCCTGGCGCGCGAACTTCCCGGACGCATCGTAGGCATCAAGGAGGCCTCCGGCTCGCTGGAGCAGGTAGCTGAGATTCTGCGCGGCGCTCCCGAGGGGTTTCAGGTGGTGAGCGGCGACGACGCTCTTACGCGTCGCATGATCGGTCTGGGGGCCGTCGGGGTTATTTCCGTGGTTGGCAACGCCTTGCCGCGCTACTTCTCCGAGATGGTCGCCTTGGCCCTGGAGGATGCCGACAGCGCGCTTGCAGAGCGTATCGACGCCTCCCTGCAGCCGCTCGACAAGGCGCTTTTCGCTGAATGCAACCCCTCGGGGCTCAAATGCCTGCTCAACCTCATGGGTCTGGCCGAGGATGTGGTGCGACTGCCGCTCGTGCCAGTCGGACCGGCCGTGCGTCAGGCCATGGCCCAGGCCCTCGGCTCGCTCCCTGCGGAAGCTACGCAGCAGTAGGAAATGATAAAATTAAATCGTAACTTTGCACGCGAAAACATCAGCATCTCCCACGGCAATGCAGCCTTATCCGCTGCTTCCCATGCAATGTAGGGACATCGCTTTTTCGATGTATCCTATGCATATAATGGTCCGGTAGCTCAGCTGGATAGAGCAACTGCCTTCTAAGCAGTCGGTCACGCGTTCGAATCGCGTCCGGATCACCAACAGCCACTGTCACGGTGGCTGTTTTGATTTATATAGCTTATATTACATCCGTTACATCAATCACATAAGCTACATCATAAGTAACTGGTCGAAATTATTTTAATTAACGGGGCCGAAGAGGAAAGATTTTTTCCGGGAAGTTGAGTCCTACCGAAAAGTTGGCTAATTTTGCATTTGCCATTTGATTTTTGCAGGCTATGAAAAGGATTTTTTATTTGATTGCAGTGTGCGTGGTTATGATGTCGGTAAGCGGATGCTACCGGCATCGGTACCCTTACGATAAACTAGCCGAGGCCGACGGCCTGATGGAGGAGCACTACGACTCGGCGTGGACGATTCTCAACGCCATCGATACGGCGGCTATCTCATCCGAGGCCAACAGAGCATATTATGCGCTGCTCTACGCCCAGTGTCAGTACAAGCAGTATATATACGAGACCGACGACAGCCTGATTTCCACAGCCGTCGACTACTACACGCGCCACGACGACCGCCGTAAGCTGATGCGCAGCTACTACTACCGCGGGCTTATCCACATGACCAACAACGCTTATGCCAAGTCGGTTTCCGATGTTGTAATGGCTGAGCGGCTTGCCCGTCGGCTGGAGGATACGCTCTTTCTGGCCCGCACAAACGAGACCCTCGCCGACCTCTACAACAGGGCTTACAATGTAAAAGAGGCGATAAATAGACGCAAGTCAGCCATAGAATATTATAAAGTCATTCCCGGGAAAGAGAGAAATGCGCTTTTCTGCACAGTGGATTTAGCCAAAAATTATAGTCCGGATGGCAATCATGACAAAAGCCTGCATATTCTGGACAGCCTTCTGGCTGTGGTGCCTGCAAGCGATACGGTGTTGCTTAGCTATATATATGGTACCTACATATTTACATATTATTATGCAGAAAAGCCTTCGAAAGCTGTCGAATCATTTTATCGTTTGAAAGAGTTATCTCCCGATAGTTACAGTGGTTATGCGCCAGTCCCGAAAATAGCTCAGAATTTTATGAATTGTGGCCAGATAGACAGTGCCAACTATTATCTTGCGTTATATCCTGAGAATTGTCTGGATGGTTATAATGATTTGTATTATGCAGTGAAATACGAACTCGCAAAGATGGCTGGTCGATATGATTCAGCACTTGTGAATCTGGAGAAAGAATGTATAATTTCCAATTCCAAGGAAGGTAAAATGTTTTCTGACAATATTGCCGTTGTGGAAAAGAACTCCATTGAGAGGGAAAACGACGAGAATTTAGTCCGAATCAGTCGACTTTCATCAACACTGATGATTTTAAGCGTTATTCTTATCATTCTAATGCTGATTGCCGGTCTATTGCGTTTTAAGGTCCTATATCAGCGTAAGAAACTTGAAGAGAAACTGTTTGCTGTCGACCAACTAACCCGAGAAATTAACAATTTAGAGACGGATTTGAAAAAAGTATATGTTGAGAAGCAGACTGCCGCGGCTTTAGAAGAATCCAGGACTGAGAAAGTCAGGCTTCAGAGTCAGCGTTTGTCCAAGCATAATAAGATGTTGGAAGGAGCTTTCGGTAAACAACTTGAGATGTTGGATATTCTTAGCAAGGAATATTTTGAAAAGAAAAATGGAGGAGAGACTGTACGTTCATCGATGTTGAAAACCTTTGAAAAGGAATTTCATAAACTATCCTTTAGTAGATGACAAAATATAAATTATGTTGTTATATGCCTAATTATTAGGTGTTTATATTTGCAAAAGTCCCTAAGAAT